>Ga0315322_10000939_pt1 | contig 22303 bp, 26 predicted proteins | sample M110021515metaG_FD_203461 | JGI IMG/M metagenome (GOLD analysis project Ga0315322, IMG submission 203461) | Ammonia-oxidizing marine archaeal communities from Monterey Bay, California, United States - M1 100m 21515 | ecosystem: Environmental > Aquatic > Marine > Intertidal zone | place: USA...
ATAAAGCTTGGGAACTGGTGGAGCTGAAATGAAGATATTACTTGAAGCACCAATACTAACCCAATCCGGATACGGAGAACACTCCAGGGTGGTATACCAGTCACTGAAAGACAAGGGCTATGATATCTACATTAACCCTTTAAACTGGGGGAATACATCTTGGACTAGATCAGAGGATGAAGAAGAGATAAGCAAGCTTATTGTTAAATTTCACAAATATGTGAAAGAAAGCAAAGACCAGAATAAGAACCCCGAATTTGACATGCAGATACACGTTGGAATTTTAAACGAGTTTCAAAAGAAGGGTAAGTATTCCGTCTGCGTCACAGCTGGCATAGAGACAGATAGGGTTTCTTCCGCTTGGTTAATCAAGACACACCAGGGTGTAGATAAGATTATAGTGCCATCGACACATTCGCGAAAGACGATGACGGAAGTGTCATACGAGGTAGAGAACAAAAAAACAAGCGAGAAAACAGTGCTCCGGTGTGCTTGCCCAGTTGATGTTGTACCATACCCGGTAAAGAAATTCGAGACCGCTCCGATTGAACTTGATATCGACACAAATTTTAATTTTCTTTCCGTCGCTCTACTTGGTCCACGCAAGAATTTAGAAAATTCAATAAAGTGGTTCTTGGAGGAGTTTAAGGAAGAGCCGAATGTCGGCCTTATTGTTAAAACTGCTATATCAAAATCAAGCTTGATCGACCGAAGAGCGACAATCAGACATGTCAAGGATATTTTAGCTAATCATAAGAATAGTAAGTGCAAGGTATACCTATTGCACGGAAACATGACACCAGGAGAGATCAACTCTCTATATTTAAATCCTAAGATTAAAGCCTTTACAACCGCCACCCATGGTGAAGGCTATGGTTTACCTGTCTTTGAGGCTGCTTACAATGGCATGCCAGTGATAGCAACTGATTGGTCAGCACATTTAGATTTTCTGTCTGGCCCCTATAAGGAGTCCGGAAAGATAAAGGAAAAGAAGCTATTCGCCAGAGTAGACTATAAGATGGGAGAGATACCATCACATGTGATATGGAAAGACATTCTAATAGAAGGATCTCAGTGGGCATACCCGATTGAGGCCTCTTACAAGGCCCAGCTCAGAAAGGTATATAAAAATTACGGTATGTACAAAAAATGGGCAAAAGCTTTAAAAGATAGGATTCTGGAAACCCACAGGGCTCAAGTCGTATATGAAAACATGTATCAATCTCTCGTGCCCTTGGAAATGAGGAATGAAACTAAGCGCAAAGAGGTCACTGACGAGATCGAAAGCATGTTTGCTTCGTTATCAGAGGGATAAAATTTGATTGTATTTGTTTCAGATCTGTTCGTCGATGATTATGTTGGAGGAGGAGAATTAACAACAGAGGCAATAATTGACAAGACTAATATTCCAGTTTTGAAAATTCATGCCTCAAAAATAACTCCTCAGATTGTAGACGCTCTCAAGGATCGACACTGGATTTTTGGAAACTTTTCAGCACTAAGTCTCGAAACTATTCTGCATTGTTGTAAAAACTTAAACTACTCAATCATAGAATACGATTATAAGTATTGCCTATATAGGTTGCCTCAAAAGCACATCGCCGCCGAAGGTACATGTAACTGCGAGAACACCGAGCATGGAAAGTTGGTATCAGTGTTTCTCGCAAGGGCAAAAAGCCTGTGGTTCATGTCAGGTCTGCAAAGAGACTTTTATTATGAAAAATTTCCATTTTTAGAAAAAGAGACAACCCATGTTTTAAGCTCAGTATTCTCTGACCACACCTTGGAGAGCATCCTAAGTAAGCAATCGCTTGAAAGAAACGATATCTGGTTGATTCAGAACTCAACTTCTTGGGTAAAAGGCACAGAGGATGCTGTAAAATATGCAAAGGATAACGGCTTAAAATATGAACTTTTCAGTGGGCTAAAACACGAAGAGGTATTAGATAAATTTTCAAAGTATAAAGGGTTCATCTTTTTACCTAGAAGCTTTGATACGTGCCCTAGAACAGTAATTGAGGCGAAGCTTCTGGGATGCGAGATAGTAACCAACAATAACACCCAGCACAAAGATGAGGAGTGGTTTAACGGAGCTAACGAAGGCACCCTAGAATATTTGAGAGCTAGAGTAAAATTCTTTTGGCAAGAGATTTATAAAAACACCCGAGCCCCAAACTGCGATCACAAAGAAGAAGAAACACACTTCAAGATAGTGATCCCTGTATACAACTCTGAAGAATGGATCGAAAGGGTGTTGACTAGCATTCAGAACCAAAAATACAGTAACTATGAATGCATTGTGTGTGACGACATCTCTACTGATTCGACATGGTCTGTAGTCCAATCATTAGAGCTAAGTGACAAATTTAAAAGAACTATCAACAAAGAAAAAAAGTTTGCTTTAAAGAATATTTATGATGGAGCTAGGAGCCTCGATCCATCGGGAGAGGATGTAATTATTGTTCTCGACGGCGATGATTGGTTGTCCAACGAAAATGTATTGTCAAAGTTGAACGAATATTACTCTAAAGAAAAGTGCTTAGTTACTTTTGGAAGCTTTGTCCGGTATCCCGACGGAACTATCGGACAGGAATCCAGTAAATACCCAGATGAAGTAGTAAAAGAAAACAGATTCAGGGAGGACCAGTGGAGAGCTTCGCACTTAAAGACTTTTAAATATTCTCTCTGGCAAAAGGTGGATGTAAAAGATTTGCATGACGACGACGGTAAATTTTACGAGATCTCCTATGACCAAGCCATGATGCTTCCCTTGTTGGAAATGGCTGGTGAGAGGGCCAAGTATGTACCTGAAGTACTTTGCGTTTATAATGTTGGTAACCCAAACGCGGTCAACAAGACTCGCGCAGAAAAACAATACCAGACCATGCTCAGAATCAGAAAAAAGAAGCGATACGACAGGCTTCAAGATAATTAAACCAAAAAAGGAGTTAACACATGAAAGCTATAATAACAGGACACAAGGGATACATAGGCGGTAATCTTTACAAAGAGCTTCTAAGGCAGGGCCATGAGGTTGCAGGTATCGACCTCAAGGGTTGTAGTATTGGGGGCAAAGAATTACCTGGTGAGGACATTTGTGATGGCTTCCCGGTTGACTTTTATGAATTTCACCCGGACGTGATTTTTCATTTGGCCGCCATCCCAAGAGTGGAATATAGTGTGCAAAATCCAGTAATTGTCATGAAAAACAATGTGCTGTCAACATCTGTTACGATGAAGTTTGCAAAATTCGTAGGAGCCCCCGTAGTATACTCCAGTTCCTCATCGGTTGTCGGTAATGGTTCTGGTCCTTGTAGCCCTTATGCTCTTTCTAAGTACGTTGGAGAAATGGAGGCACTGATGTACACGGAATTGTACAAGGTAAAAGCAATTGCTTTGAGATATTTTAATGTGTATTCTTATGATCAAGAAGCGGACAGTGAGTACGCCACAGTAGTTTGCAATTGGAAGAAGTATATCCTAGAGGGAAGAACTCCATACATCACTGGAGATGGCGAACAGAGAAGGGATATGACTCATGTGGATGACGTGGTTTCTGCTAACATTTTCTGCGCAAACAATATCAACAAAGAAGATCTTTGGGGCCACTGGTATGACGTAGGATCCGGAGAAAACATAAGTTTAAATGAGCTAAAGGAGATAGTAAAGAAGCACTTCCCAGGTCAGTCTTTCGACTACAGACCCCCACGAGCGGGCGACGTTGACCTTACTAAGGCCGACCTTTCTAAATTTAATAGCCATGGATGGAACAGCAAAGTCAAGCTGTCTAAGGGCCTGTCTGCGGTTTACGAGAGGCTTTTGAATGAAGATCTTCCTGGAGAACGTTAACCTATCTAGCACGAGTGGCCCAAATTCGTTTGCCAAAAAGATTATTCCAAATCTTTTATCAGATGGGTGCTCTTTTGTTTCTCCGTCTGAAGCTGACGTGGCATTGTGTTTCATTGAGACCAACAATTATTCAATTTCACTGCCCAGGATTCAGCGACTAGATGGTATATATTTCAACACAGAGCAGGATTATAACCAACTAAATTCCAACATAAACAAAACTTATAAAAACTCTAAAGGTGTCATTTATCAATCAAAGTTTAGCAAAAATTTAATAATAAAGTACTTCGGAGAGTTTGAGAACTCTAGAGTTATTTCAAACGGCGCTGATATTGAGACGATAACCGCGTCGAAACCTATGGACACAGGTCCATACGATAATATTTGGTCATGCGCCGCAAGTTGGCGCCCACACAAGCGATTAAATGAGAATATAAGGTATTTCTTAGAACACAAGGGTCCCAACGATCTGTTGGTGGTCGCAGGAGAAGTACCAGAAGAGAAAAAGGTGAGCGAAAATAGTGTTGTTTATTTTGGCAACTTAAGCCAAAACCAACTTTATTCATTGTATAAATCTTCTAAATATTTTCTACACTTGGCTTGGCTCGACCACTGCCCTAACGTTGTGGTGGACGCCAGAGCATGCGGAAGTCATGTTATATGTTCATCTGCAGGAGGAACTCAGGAAATCGCCGGATTCAATGCAACGGTGATAGAAGAGGAAGAATGGGATTTTGAACCTACCAGACTGTACCATCCACCAGAGATGGACTTTACAAAAAAGAAGAAAAACCAATTCGATTCATGTTATGATATCTCCGAGGTAACAAGACTATACAAACAATTTATGGAGGAAACAATATGCCTGTAGTAATTAGTTTATGGGGAAAACAGCATGCCAGCGATAGTTAGAAATATATTTGAAGATTACGTAAAAGATAGGTTCGACCTAGAGGATTGTATAGCCGTCAACAATGGAACATCTGCACTAATTGCGCCGCTTTGGTCCATGGACTTCCAGCCCGGAGATGAAGTGATCACAACACCCTTTACTTTCATTGCAACGACCAACGCTATTCTGATAGCAGGCGCCACACCGGTGTTTGTCGACATCTGTGAAGATACCATGTTGATAGATCCGGATAAGATTGAATCTGCAATAACTCCTAAAACAAAAGCGATAATCCCAGTGCACTTATTTGGTAGGATTTGCGAGATGGACAAAATAAAACAAATAGCCAATCGCCACAACTTAGTAGTGATTGAAGATACGGCGCAAGCATTTGGTTCAGAAGACGACCTAGGTAGGAATGCTGGTATGATGTCAGATGTCGGAACTTTTTCTTTCTATAAAACCAAGAACATCTCTACGTTTGAGGGGGGTATGATATGCGTGCCTAAGGGATCAAAATTAGATTGTAAGAAAATTAGAGCAGTATGCGACCAAGGTCAGATTGGAAAATACAATCACGAATATATCGGATTTAATTTTAGGTTAGCAGAACCACTGTGCCTGATGGCATATGAACAAATGAAATTACACATGGTCGGAATCAAATCAGAATTAGGTATAAGAGGACCAGATAAGGGCCATTATCCTAAAGTTGTTTATCACCAACCGGCCTACAAGAAAAGAAATATATCGGGCAACTGTCCGATTGCAGAAAAAACTGCAAAACAAATACAAGAACAAACAAAGGAGAAAAATAATGTCTAAGTATTTAATTACCGGCGGAGCCGGATTTATTGGATCTCACTTATGTAAAGAATTATTGGATTTGGATCACGAGGTAATATGTCTAGATAATTTCTACAATGGGAACTACAACAATATAAGAGGTTTATTCAATTATGATAAGTTCGATTTTATTGAGGGAGACATACTGGATGCTAGCCTAATGAGAGAGATAACAGCGGACGTAGATCATATCTTTCACCTTGCAGCTCAAATCCATGTCGAAAAGTCAATAATCAGACCAGAAGAGACCTTGGATATTAATGTGAGAGGCACAAAGAACCTGTTAGATATATGCAAAACTAACAGAAGCATCTCAATGACACTAGCCTCCTCGGCAGAAGTCTATGGAGAGTCCCCGGGTGAACATACGGAACTAAGCCCATGCCGGCCACAGTCTCCATATGCAGCCTCCAAGGTCGCAGCTGAGGCGTTGTGCTTGTCTTATTTTCATACTTATGGAACGGACGTTAGGATATTGAGAAACTTTAATACTTTCGGCCCAAGACAGAAGGCATCAGGATACGGCTCAGTAATAGCTATTTTTACCAAGAGGGCCCTCGCCGACGAACCCCTTATTGTTTACGGTGACGGTAATCAGACTAGGGATTATCAGCACATCGAAGACGTTGTGCAGGGGTATATAACTTCACAGAACATACCTAAGGGTGAAATAGTTAATACGGGCGTCGGGAAAGACCACACCATCAACAGTATTGCAAAGTTGGTGATAGATTATTCAAATTCAAAGTCGTCAATAGTTCATGATGACCCACGCCCGGGCGAAGTCAAGAAACTACTAAGCAACGTCGATAAGATTAAGGAATATGGACACGTTAACTCTCTAACCCTCGAAGAAGGCTTGAAGAAGTATATCGAATGGGTCATTAAGTATGATCTAGACAGTCTAGGAATCATGAAATAATATGAATAAAGAAAAAGCCTGTATCGTTTACATTTCTTCTAGAAATAAATGTTTGAAGTATAGCATGAAGTCTATATGGGACAATTACAATTACAAGCATAACTATCCTGTTTACGTGCACTATTTTGACGACATTTATGACAGTGAAGAAATTAGAAAAGAGATAACGGAGGAGACACCCCAGATAGCACACTGGAGGTCTGTTCCATACAAGACACCAGACCATATCGAAGAAAAGGATCTGTACTACAATAGACAGGATCTTTGGTATGTTAGGAATAGTTTCTCAATAGCTAGAAAAGGTTACTTACACATGTGCCACTTCACAAGCAACATGTACAACTATGAAAACACTAACTTACATAGTTATGACTATATAATGACGCATGATGATGAGGCTGCGTATTTAGAAGAGCCAAGCTTTAACCCAATAGACGTTATGGATAATAGAGAAGAATTAATGGGAGCCCTAGCCTACAAGGTCGGCGGACTAAAAGATGGAAAACCGCACCAAGGCTATATAGACGGCACAGTTAACTTATGGGAATTTACTAAGGGATATCTCAAGCACCACAAGATTACTCCAAAGCTTCCACAAATGCAAGAAATATTAGAAAATCCAGATATGGACTGGCGTATGCTGCCTCAACCTGACACCTATGTCATCAAGACTGAAATGTTTGAAACAGAAACCTGGAAGAATTGGATCACTGCTGTGAATAAGTATGGCGGAAACTACAAGTACCGATGGGGAGATTGTCTAGTTCTGGGTATGTATTACCATATTCACTATGGAAAAGTATATGACTTCTCAGAAGAAGGGAACCCAATTAAGGAAGGCATTTATAAGCAAAACGCGTTCAGACACATACAAGATTACGCCCCGGGAGTTAAGGATAACTCAAAGTGAATATATTATATGTCGATGCAAATGGAACAATCTCAGATAACTATATGTATAAGTACTACGGAGATTTATTTAGGGAACTGAAAGAGTTGTCCAGTATATATGTTTACCAGGGAAACCCGTCCAGTTGGTCCGATCTTCTCTCTAAGTCTAGTGTAGATTTCGACGCAATAATATTTGGACTAGGGTATTTTGCTCAGTCAGATGCTAGCTTCTTTGGGGAATGCCGCGGACTTAAGGAGGTAAACCCTGTGAAAGTGAGCATGTTCCACAAGCCTCAGAACCTCTTCGAAGAAAAAGTCGACTTTTGCAATAAGAATGAAATTGATATCTTCTTGGATTATTTTGACAATGGAAAACATAGCACATCTAGTAAGGTAGTGAAATCTTGGTTCACTGCAACTCCCAAATATTTCAAACCCAGAGACATCCCTGTGAAGTACGATATTGGATTCCAAGGTGCATTACACGGAAAAGGAAAAATAAAAGGACCTGCACAAGATCTCAGGTCTAGAATAGGCGAATTTCTTAATGCTTCTGAAAAATATAGCACGTATTGGAAATCAACTCATGATTTATCGTATCGGATTGGGTCTACCGATGAGTACGCATCAAAGATGAACGAATGTAAAATGTGGTTATCCACCTCAGGAGAAGGAAACAATGGCAGCCCAAGGTATTTCGAAATCGCACTTTCAAAAACATTGTTGTTATGCAACGATATGCCGCAAGTAAATGGGGATATATTTGTAGACGGAGAAACCTGCGTCGTGTTTAAGAATGATATGAGTGACTTCGAAGAGAAGGTTGATTATTATCTAAACAATGAAGAAGAAAGAAACAGAATCATAGAAAACGCTTATGATTTGGTGTATAATAACTATACTTGGAAACATATGGCCCAAAGCCTAATATCTGAGATAGAATCAATCAAAAAGGAAAGATAAGGAAATGTCCTTTCAAGTAATCACAGATTTTGAAAATGAAGTGGCAAAGTTTTTTGGTGCACCATATGCGGTCGCAGTGGATTGTTGCACACATGGTCTTGAATTGTGTCTAAGGCACAGAAAAGCAAATAAGATAACAGTACCCAAACACACCTACCTCTCAGTACCAATGTTGGCTGACAAGTTATCTCTCGACTTGATCTGGACAGATGAAAAATGGAAAGATTTCTACTACGTGACAGAAGATATCATTGACGCTGCAGTTAACTGGAAGAAGAACAGTTACGTACCTGGAACCTACATGTGTGTGAGTTTCCAATTCAGGAAACATTTAAGCCTAGGCCGCGGCGGCATTATCTTGTTTGATAAGAAAGAAGACTTCGACGTCTTGAAAAGGATGTCCTATGATGGTCGCAACCCAGACGAGTCCTGGTCTATACAAAATATAAAAACTATTGGTTACCACTACTATATGACTCCGGAGACTGCAGAACTAGGGCTTAAGAAATTACCAGAAGCTATCTCAAGGATCCCGAAAAAATGGGTATACACTGATTGGCCAGATCTAACAAAGATGGATGTGTTTAAGGATGGCTAGTATAAGACTAATAAACCATAGTTCAATTCTTTTTGAAGAGGATGGGCACTTTATCTTAACTGATCCTTGGTATGAGAAGGTAGCCTTCGGTAGTTGGCTCCCAGTTCCACCTACTAGTGTACATCCTTCTTACTTGGTTTCGTTGAGTCAAGCAGCAAAGAGCTTCGCGATATTGATATCTCACGGCCATGATGACCATTTTGATGACGAGTTTCTATCTTTGTTTCCGAAATCAACAACAGTTATAATACCAAAATACAGGTCTAAGGGTGTCCTTAAGCGTACAGAAAAGGTAGGATTTACAAACATAATCGAAGCACCCATACAGGGAGTAGTGTGGAATAACTTCGAGGTCAAAAGCTTTATAAATTCTGACATCTCTGGAGACGATGCTATTATGACAATAGCAGGAAAAGATCACTATATCGTACATGCCAACGACAATTGGCAACCAATAGAGGAAGAGGACAGGGAAATAATAGAAAGAGATTTTTCAAGATACAAGCCTGAAAATACCCTTTATATGTCTCAGTGCAATTTAGCAGACGGATGGCCAAATATATACAGAGATTATAATGAAACAGAGAAGCGCAAGATTCATGCCAACCGAGTAGACAACATCATTTTCAATGGCCTAAAGAACGCGTCCAACTTCGGCTTTCCAAAGTTTTTAAACTATGCTGGATACGCTGCAGCTTTTATCAAAGGTAAGGAACAACTAAGAGATGTAACTTCTTACGAGTCAAACGAGAAGGTAAGGTCAATTGCATCCACGTCTGGGCTTGATGTGAGCGTAGTAGATATGATGCCTGGAGACAGCTATGATTTTAAAACAGTCACAAGTCAGTTCCCAGGAGTAAGGCTAGACCAGGAAACCATCAAGAACAGCTCATATGCATTTTACGAGGTATACGACAGGATCTCTCGATGCGATTCTTATACTCCGGAAGAGGCCATATCAACAACCGAGAAGAAAGAGGCTCTACAAAAATTTCTAGAAGGATTCAAAGAATTTGTATCAGTGAGAAAAGAATATGGATTCAACACTGATATAGTGGATTTTTCAGTAGGGTTTAAATGCACCGATGTCGAGTATGAAGTTGCCATGGGAGAATCAAATAAAAAATGTACCTTTCACTTGGAGCCCAAAACTATGACTGATCTGTTGCTGGGAAGAATCAACTGGGAAAACTTGTATGTTGGATACGGTTCAGAGCTAGAAACAGTACCTCACAACTCAAACGCACGCCCAGTCGTTCGTTGGCTAGCCATGTACGGATACAAGTACCAAAGAGAGGCTAGTTTTGTCAGATAATATATTTTTTGACATAAATGACTTAAAACATCTCGGCGAAAATGTAATCATAGGAAAAACAGTAAGAATAAGAAAACCTGAAGAAGTTAGTATTGGTGACAATACTATTATAGATGATTTTACTTATATATCATGTGCAATGGAGATAGGCAAGAACTGTCACATCGCATCGAACGTTTCAATATCCGGAGGTAAAGGAAAATTAACAATGGGAGATTATTCTACAATATCAAATGGTTGCTCGATACATTGCGCATCCAGCGACTACCGCGAGTGTTCTTTAGATTTACCATCGGTACCGAAATCAGAACAGTTCGGCGGACACGTGGAAGATATTAAAATAGAAGACTTTGTTGTTGTCGGCGCACACAGTTGTATTTTACCGGGATCTAAATTAGCAAAAGGGTCAGCTTTTGGCGCCTACACCCTAATTAAGAAGTCTAGTGATATACAAGAGTTTCACTTATATGTGGGCTCTTCTTGTAGAGATTTGGGACAGAGAAAGAATAAAGAGAAGCTGGAGAATATCAAGTGAAAATATTAGTAATAGGCTCAACCGGTTTTGTGGGAAAGAATTTACTCGCAGCATTATCAGAGACTGAGCATGAAGTGGTTACTTGCCAAAGATCAACAGGAACAGATGTCAGAGAGTATCCTCAAATACACAAGGTAATTAAAGAAGCTCAACCAGATATAATTTATAATCTAGCTTCCCATGGTGGTAGCGTACATTATGTGAAGAGTAACGCAGCTGCAGTATACAATGACAACGTACAGATGTCTTTAAATTTATACAGAGCAGTATCAGAGGTAAATACAGAAATAAAGATTATTCAACCATTTTCGAATTGCTCCTATCCAGGAGATAGTTCCGTTCAACATGAAGAGGATTGGCTCAACGGTCAAGTACATCAATCCGTCTTTTCTTTTGGGAACTCAAAAAGATCAATGTTCTACATCTCAGAATGTTACAGGCAACAGCATGGAATAAGATCAGTAAACATGTTGTTTCCCAATACTTATGGCCCCGGAGATAGCGTAGATCCAAACCACACACACGCCCTGAATGGCATGATTATTCGAATGTTAAAAGCGAAATCGGAAGGCCAAAAAGAGTTTTCTGTTTGGGGAACCGGCTCACCCGTAAGAGAGTGGGCCTACATTGATGACTTTGTCAATGCTCTAGTGATGTCGATAGACATCGAAAGCATGGAATACCCAGTCAATATGGGCCAAGAGAGAGGTTATTCAATCTCAGACTCTGCTGGCCTAATAAAGGAGGCTTGCGGTTTCCAGGGTGATATAATATTCGATACAAAATATCAAGACGGAGATCCTGTAAAGGTACTCGGAAACAAAAAATTTTTAGAAAACTTTCCGAAATTTGAGTTCTACAATCACTTTGAAGGAATTAAAAACACAGTAAAATATTATGAGGAAATGCTATGAATATAAAAGAATATTACAACTACTACTTAACACTACACCAGCATCCTAAATGCAGACTAATGCATTTCTTGGGTCAACTAGGGACGATTGCATTCGTCTTCTGCGTTGTTAGCGCAAAACTATGGCCACTTCTTTTGATTGCACCATTCGTGGTCTATCCATTTGCTTGGTCCGGCCACTACTTTTTTGAGAAAAACAAACCGGCCGCATTTTCTGATCCAATAAAAGCAAAGATATCGGATTGGATTATGTTTAAAGATATATTATTGAGGAGAATTACGATATGGTAAAAAAGGTATTTATAACAGGGGGAGCCGGCTACATCGGCTCAGTTTTAACTCCACTTCTATTGGAGTCGGGTTACGCAGTTACAGTATATGATAGGCTGAACTCAGGAGGTGACGGATTGATTCATAACTTTTCAAATCCAAACTTCAAATTTATTAAGGGCGACATCTTAGACCGCAACTTGCTTCATGAGTCTATGAAGGATCACGACGTTGTGATTCATCTCGCGGCGATAGTGGGATACACTGCGTGCAGAAGAGATGAAAAGTATTCATATGACGTCAACTATGTTGGGACTATTAATGTGGTCCAGGGCCTAACCAATAACCAGCTGTTGATGTATGGGTCTACTGGATCCAACTATGGCTCGATCGATGGCGTTTGCACGGAAGAGACTCCGCTCAACCCTTTAAGTATTTATGGCAAAACAAAAACACTTGGAGAGAAGGAAGTGATGAGATACCAAAACAGTGTAGCGTTTAGATTCGCAACTGCTTTTGGGGTTAGTCCTAGGTTGCGTCTGGATCTGCTCGTAAACGACTTATCTTATTCGGCCTATATGCAAAAGTATATAGCAATATATGAATCTCATTTTATGAGAACATTTATACACGTTAGAGACATTGCCCGGGTATTTAAGTTCACCATCGAGAACCAAGAAAATATGTACGGCCAAGTCTACAATGTAGGTTCCAACTCGATGAATTATTCAAAGGGTGACGTTTGCAAGTTGATAAAAAAGAAGTCAGACTGCTTTGTTCATTATGCTGATTTTGATAACGATGCAGACAAGAGGGACTATATTGTTTCTTATGACAAGATAAACAACCTAGGATTTGATACAACAATAACAGTACAAGAGGGTATTGATGAACTGTTCGAGGTTTTTCCTTTGGTTTCAATACAGAACAAATATAGAAACTAAAAACATACCGGAGAAAACAGTGTGACAAATAAAGAGATCTTTAAAAACAATTTAAAACTAATAGAGATAGAGACATTTTCCTATTGTAATCGAAAATGCTGGTTTTGTCCAAATTCCTTTGTCGACAGGCTGTCAGACAACAAGATAATGGAAGAGGACAAGTACTTGAACCTTCTATCTCAACTTCAAGAGATCGACTACTCTGGAGAGTTGACATTCAGCAGATATAATGAACCATTATCTCACAGGGATCTATTTCTTAAGAGAGTCAAGCAAGCGCGCTCAGCACTCCCGAACGCAACACTGAGAACAAACACCAACGGAGACTACGTAACAAGAGATTACATAGAGGAACTCTGCGACATAGGCTTTGATCAATTGTGGATTCAACAATACCTAGCAAATAACGAAAGGTACAATCATGAGAAAATGCGAAAGAGAGCCGAGAGAAAGATAAAGAAACTCGGATTACCAGCAAAAGTCTTAACAGATATAGAGGGTTGCAAGTTAGAATACGATGTATCACACAGAGGTATGACAATCCACATCCGCTCTAGAAATTTCGAACTAGACGGCTCGTCTAGAGGGGACACTATTCAAATCGCCGAAGATTATACAAGGACTCAAAAATGCACACAAGTCTCAAACAACATGTATATAGACTTTAATGGTTCTGTTATGGTTTGTTGCGCCCTCAGATCAGATGTTCCTGGCCAAGAGAGTGGCATCATGGGTCATATAGATGACGGAAAGCTCTGGGATATTTACATGAGTGATAAATACAAGCCGTGGAGAGAGCATCATAAAGAAGATGGACCCAAAGAAGGGTTCTGTAAAAGCTGCAGAGACAGCGTAAAACCATCATACGAGGAATAACATGAAAGTAGCAGTATTAATTACGGGACAATTGAGAGATTACAAAATAAACTATACTAATCACATGAAGCATTTAATTTTACCTAACAATGCGGACGTATTTATATATGCATGTACTAAGAACACGCTTCACTCTTGCGGAAACTCGCTAGATCAAAAATATTATATGACAAATGAGTATTCAGAGCAGGAAATTAAGAACAGCGTTAAAGAGATATATGGAGAAAACCTAAAGTCAGTAGTTGTGGATCCTCAAGAAAACCTACCAGAGGAGAACTTTGGAACACTTGGCTACTTTAGGACCAGGATGCAAAATCAAATCGATAACATTGGTCACGGATTCAACATGGCACTAGAATATTCAAAGGCCAATGGCTTCGAATACGATGTGTTTGTCAGGAGTAGGCCTGATAACTCTATGTACCCTCAGATGCTTGACTTGTCACTGTTGGAGTATCCGGATGATGCAATTTATAGTACGATTTTCTCGTCAGGCCACAGAGACCTTTGTTTCTTCGGCGCATCAAACAAGATGACATTTGAAAAATATTGCTCATTTAAATACTTAGAGGGAGAAGATCCCAACAGAACAGACAACAACTTTGTGTGCACAGAGCATTTATGGCAAGACTACCTAAATTCTATTGGAGTAGAGGTTCGCTATATAAAGGATATCTGTAAACCATTTACAGGATTTGATAAGACGCTTCCAGTCACAGACTTCCCATATAGAAATAAGGAAGAATTCCTTATAGACTCAGAAGGTAACTACAAAGAACAAGTAGAGCCGTAATAAAATGATAATAGTGCAGCTAACAAATGGTTTTGGGAATAACATATTTCAATATACCGCAGCCAAATTATTGGCAGACTTTCATGGTCAAGTCGCATATGCGCTCCCGCCATCTCATGATTATTATGCAATTCCAGATCTCAAGAACTTGGGAGTATCTTTTTATGAAAAAGAAGGAAACTTGTCGTCAATAATAAAAGGAAATGATCTAAACTATAAGCAACTATTCAGCAAGGCTTATAGTAAATATAACTTTATCCTAAATGGATATTTTGAAGATTATACTCACTTTGAAAAAGATATAGATAAAATAAAATCATGGTATACTCCGATAACAAAAAGAAATGACAATGACTTGGTGATTCATTTTCGAGCCGGAGATAGATTGTTTTATAAAAACGAATTCGATACAAAGCCACTAGTAGACAATTACTTGAAGGCGATAGAACAGTTCGAATTTGAAAATCTTCATATCATTACCGATATGCCTAAATGGGAAAAGATAACAACAAAAGAACTGCAGAGTATGAGCTTTCACAGAAGTGTGGACGAAAACAGCAAAGTGCCGCCACAAAAGTCAGTTGATTATTTCAATTCATTTATCGATGGATTCGCGAAATATAATCCACTAGTAGAAAAGAGAACAGTAGGTGAAGATTTTGACTTCATGAGATCATTCGATAATATATTGTTTCAACATGGTACATTGGGATGGTGGGCCAGTTTTCTGTCTGAGGCCTCGAAAGTAGGCGTCTATGGGCCTTGGAGACCATGGAAGGGCAACTCTAACAAGAACCTTAGTAAAGTACCTTTAGAGGGATGGTTTCAATGGAAATAGAACAAAATAGAATCCTGGTCACCGGTGGCTCTGGCATGGTAGGTGCTTCAATGAAGTGTGTGTTACCCAACGCTATATATCCAACGAGAAAGCAATTAAACTTATTATCAGAAGATTCTGTCGATAGTTATATCGAATCCGGAAATTTCAAAGCAGTGATACACCTCGCTGCTAAAGTCGGAGGAGTAAAAGCCAACAGTGATTTTGTTGGAGACTTTTTCGATGAAAACATAAGAATGAATACCAACGTACTTCGTGCTTGTGCTGTGCATAGGGTACCAAAAGTTATATCATTCTTATCAACCTGTGTGTATCCGGATAATGCAACATATCCTTTGACAGAGGATCAGCTTCACTCTGGCGAACCACACTCTTCAAATTACGGATACGCATATGCGAAAAGGATGATGGAAGTCCAATCTCGTTCTTATAGGCAACAATATGGAAGTAATTTTATTTGTGCAATACCCAACAACCTCTACGGTGAGAACGATAATTTTGACCTTATTAATGGCCATGTAATTCCGGCATTAATGAGAAGAATATGGGAAGCAAAACTATCGGGACAAACAGAAGTAGAAGTATGGGGTGACGGAACACCACTTAGAGAGTTTACTTATTCAAAAGATATCGCAAAGATTTTACTGTTTCTATTAGAAAACTATGACTCAGCAAAGCCCATTAATATTGGTAGGACGTCAGAGAACACAATAAAAGAAGTAGTAAGATTGTTGTGTGAGTTTTTAGACTACAAAGGGTCGATAAGATGGGACACCTCTAAGCCATCTGGCCAACACAGAAAACCAAGCAACAACAAGAACTTGATAGAACTGGGATGGAAAGAATCAGAGTATACAAAGTTAAGAAAAGGTTTAAAAGAAACTTGTAAATGGTTTAAGATTAACTATCCACTTCACACTAGAGGTTAACAAAATGGAACACAAGACTGCAATCATCACTGGCGTCACCGGACAGGATGGATCTTACCTTAGCGAACTCTTGCTGTCAAAAGGTTATAAAGTCATCGGCCTAAAGAGGAGATCTTCTAGCTTCAATACAGATAGAATTGATCACCTTTACGACAATCCCATGTTTCATTTAGAGTTCTTTGATCTTAACGATTCGGGTAGTATATGGAAACTCATAAACAAGTTTAGACCTGATGAATTTTATAACCTCGCAGCCCAGTCTCATGTTAGGGTTTCTTTTGATATGCCAGAACACACAATCGACGGCATAGCTATGGGTACCGTCAGAATCTTGAATGCGATAAAAGAACTAATACCTACATGTAGGTTTTATCAGGCTAGCTCTTCAGAGATGTATGGCGATAACCCAGAGAACCCACAATCAGAAACAACTAGATTCCAGCCGGCTTCACCATATGCTTGCGCTAAATTATTTGGCCACAACCTAGTAAACAACTATAGATCAAGTTACGGTCTTCATGCGTCCTCCGGTATACTTTTTAACCATGAATCCCCTCGTCGAGGAGAGACATTCGTAACAAGAAAAATAACAATGGCAGCTGCAAAGATAAAACTAGGCTTACAGGATGAACTGTTTTTGGGTAATTTAGATGCTAAGAGAGACTGGGGTTTCGCTGGAGATTACGTCGAGGCCATGTGGATGATGTTGCAACAGAACACACCAGGCGACTACGTGGTTGCAACCGGAGAAACCCACACGGTAAAACAGTTTTTAGAAGAAGTATTCTCTCAAGCTGGCTTGTCTGTAAACAAGTATGTGAAAATAGACCCGCGACTATTTAGGCCACATGAAGTTCCGCTACTTCTCGGCGACAGCACGAAAGCAAGAAAAGCTTTAGGGTGGGAACCAAAAATTGATTTTAAACAATTAGCAAAAATGATGTATGAAACAGATTTACAAAATTTAAAGGAGAAAATGTAAAATGAAATTATCAAACCAAGCTCTAGGAGCACTAATGATGGCTCTTCAGAAGTCCCTGTTGGAGCAGACAGATATAGTCCCTATATTAAAGGAGTTCAACTTTCAAATAGATGAAAAGGAGTGTTTGTCAGTTCAAAACCCTCCGAATTTTAAGCTCGACAATGAAGTTTTTCTGCCGGAGACAAAGAGCACCGCGGGTTCTGATTAATGCCCGTGTATACTTATAAATGTTGTGCTTGCAAGAAAATATTCGATACGAGGCACGGGATGTTCTTCGAAAGTCAAAGATGTCTCAGTTGTCATTCTGATGATGTCTTCCGCCTTCCCCCCGCGGGACTCACAGGAATTAGTCAGAAGAACGAAGAATCTAAATCTAAACCGGGTAAGATTGTAGACGAATATATTAAAGACGCCAAAGAAGAAGTTAAAAGAGAAAAGAAGAAATTAAAATCGGAGGAAATGTGATGTGGTTTTGGATAGCATGTTTAAGTTTCGCTGCTAATTTAGTTCTTTTGTATTATGTTCGATGGCTCTTGAAGACTTTATCAGTAATTAATGAAGATGTTGAGAACATTTCAACTTTACTAAATGGCTTTACCCAGCATTCTCAGTCAATATACGAGATGGAAATGTTCTACGGTGATGAGACTTTGAGATCTCTTATCGAGCATGGAAAAGAGTTGACTGAAAAATTGCAAGATTTAGATCTAGTAATTAACCAACCTGAAGAAGAAGGGGGAGAAGAAATTGATCAAGAGACAGCGTAGAAAGAGGACGAAAAATAACTACTTTACAAAAGTGCACGAAGAAGCAATCGTAAAATACGCACTATCATCCTCTCGTAGCGAAAAGTCCGGATTGTATATGTCACTAATCCAGCCGGCATTTGATGAGATGGTGAACAAGATAATCTTCACTTATAAATTCAACAACTTACCCAACATCGATTATCTAAGAGACGACTGTAAAATATGGTTGACAACTATTTTAGATAAATATGATCCCAACAAGGGCTCTAAAGCTTTTTCTTACTTCTCTGTAGTTACTAAAAACTGGTTCATTCACAAGGTAAAGCAGAATTCGAAGAAGATAAGAAAAGAGGTTTCTTTTGAAGGAATCGTCGCCAATGGAGGGTCGGACACTTTAGGTACGTCTGGAGACGTAGTAAATTACGTCGAGAAAAGAGAAGAGGCCGAGTTTTGGCTATGTCTGTTGCAACAAGTTGATAAATGGGATACAGGGAACTTAAAACAGAATGAGAAAGCTGTACTTGAAGCTGTAAAAGTGTTGCTTCACAATATTGAAGACATAGAAATTTTCAACAAAAAAGCAGTATACCTATACTTAAGAGAGTTAACAGGTTTAAACACAAAACAAGTAGTTAATAATTTGAACAAGTTAAGAGAAAAGTATAGAACCTTCAAAACTAGGTGGGATAGGTAATAAATTTTATTATTTTCTAATTATTTTATGGCAAAACAATCACTAGAAGAATTCATAGGACAGGCAACAAAAAACGTTAATGACGACCGGGCTGCAACCAAAACATTGTTAATGGCCATTATGAAGTATATGCAAACTGGAGATGATAGACACAGAGAAGTCGGATTGATCGCTGCAAAGTATTTAGAAACATTGCAGAGATCTAACGAACAACTAGTCAAGCTAGCTGGATTAATACAGAAAAAAGAAAGAGGCACTGAAGCAATTTCGGACGAAGACAAGCAAGAGCTTTTTGATTTAATAAACCAAAAAGAAGAGGAAGATTAAAATGGCAAAACCAGGCACGGAAGCAATCAATGTTCTTCCCGATAACGCTAGCTCTAATAGGTCTGCATCTGATCAATATTCAAATTTAGCTTCATTAAGCAGTAGGCTAAGAGCTATGGATGCAGCAATTAAGGACTATGAACTGAAAAAAGCGGAAGTTCTTGCAGAAGCCTTATACGGCCGCACCTTGACCATTGCTGACTTTTACAGAAGATTCGCGAAGGCTCCCGAGACTGTACCTTTCTTAGAAAATATCCTGTCCATCGACCCAGATACGGATTTTTTAACTTCCCGGGGATTGATCGGCCTTCAAATAACGGAAGTAATAATATCTATACCAATGATAACAGGAATGTTGCCCTATCCAGACTTCTCGAAGATAGATCTCGCCAGATTCGCACTAGGAAAGGTTAATTCTTTTCCTCAATATAAGAATTATACAACTGCGGATAGGAAAGAGATCGAAGGAAAGATCAAAAAAGATAACAAATACAAAGCGAAAATAATAAAGGAAGGAAAAATTGAATTGGACAAAATGTCTCTCTACCCCAAGGCATACAAGCTTGTAAAGGATACTCAACCACCTAGTAGAAAAGACATAGTAAAAGTACTATTACCGAACAAATTAGGCCACTTTCCTAGTTTTTTCGCGCTTGAATATGTTGGAAAGGCAGATAAGAAAGTTCAAAAAAAAGAAGGGAAAAATAGGTAAGCAGCATCTATGGTAGATAAACTAAAAAACAAAGCTCATGTTGACCACGGACCGTTTAAGAGAAACAACGGAAAAGGAAGCAAATATTTAGACGAGCCAGTCCCCGCGTTTCATCATCGCTCTGGAGACTTCACCATTACTGCAGCTGGAAGATCTGGTTACGGTGTGGACAATAATGCTATAATTGTATTCGGCCGCGACAGGTCACCGTACCAAGTCACCAGAGACGGACAAGAGGAGATGCCGGCAAAAAATCGAAACGATGAGCGTCAGGTCTCTGGATTTTCAGATCACATGGGCGCTGGATCTCTTGATCTTATAGTAGGTAGAGGTGCCCCATATCCAATGGAAAACTGGGCAGACGGCCCGCGCGCCCTTCCGCCAGCGTATTGCTGGCAATCGACTTCTAAATTAACAAAGGGTAGTAAAGTTTTAATTGACGACTCCCCACACCCAGGTTGGGTTACTGATGCATCAAGGATCTATATAACCCAAATGGCCGACATCGATAAGTATTTCCGCCTCGCAGGGCCCACTGATAAATTAGATGTTAATCCATCTTCAGCGATTGTGTTGAAATCAGATAAGATCAGGCTACATTCTAGAAGGGACATTAAGATAATCGCCGGCGGTGACTTTAACCCCGGCCCCAAGATGGATTCAAATGGCTTCTCTATTACAGAGTCCGGACGAATCCATTTAATGTCCGGCAATGGCCGCATTGGCCAATCACAGCAACCAATGGTGCTCGGGGACAATCTGGTGGAGTGTTTAAGAGAAGTACACGAAGTGCTCCATGATATGACTGAAATATTTTACACAACTCTCAAGAGCCAAATGAAACTAAATATTAAAATAGCAAATCATATTCACGCAACAGGCACCGGCCCAACTACCACGGATCCACTATCTCAGATAGAGAACTTGTTTAAAACCTTTAGTGATGTCGGTACGATCATGGATATTTACTTCATGAAAGTTAACAATCTAAGCAAAATAAAGAGGCAATTTTTGGAACGTGGCACCAAGCATGCCTCAACGCCCAAAAAAACCCCAAGCTCATTTGTTCTTAGTCCACACCATACGGTAAATTAGAGGTAAAAAAAGAATGTCAAATTTTAGAATACAAATATTTTCAGAAACCCGCGAAAAAGATATATCTTTCGGTCGAAGAACTTTAGGCGAAATCGGCCGCGATATCTTGGGCATCAAGATTGCACTGGGTTTAATAGTGGTATCTGGTGACGGAGAGTCCGGAGAGTTGGGCCATGGTGATTCCCCCTCTACCCCAAACCCGGTTCCTTTTGATGATCAAAAATGGTTTGATTGCTCTACTGGGTTAAAAGCGGACATGTTAACTGCTTCAACATTTGATAAATCCATGGAATCGGCCCTGATGAAATATCAATTAGATAATCAGTTTTTGATTATCTGTTATTTATTTGAGAAATATGGAGTTAAAAACATAATAGGTGAAACTCGCAGAATAAAGGGTGAAGTAACAGGTGACAATCTCCGGAGTCAAGGAAGCGACAGAGATGCAATGTATGATCCGGATTCACAGGATAATGCATACTCCTCAGCGACACTTAGGCAAATCGAGGCAGCATTAATTCTGTTCGATGAAGAGTTTTCAACTCTAGGAGAGGCCACTTTAGCAATCATGCATGGCTGGAGGCCACATTCATCTTTTAAAAACAAGGGATATGCACACGCACAAGCTCCTGACGACGAGGCTAGGATAGGAAGTAAGGTAATAGATATCGTTCCAGAGGTGATCTATGACGACTTCGTCACGAATAAGTACTCACAAACAAAACAAGATCTTGTAGATTCCGGGTACATAGATAGTATCATAGACGCTCAACCCGGACCAAATGAATATATGATGAGGGTATATAGAGCCACGGCACTATCTACAGCTAGCTGGATCGTCAACGGCGCACCAGAATTCAATTACGGGTATATTTTATATAAGCGAGTCACCGAGCTTCAGAGTATCTTGTTCAATGCAGCAACCACAGTTATGTCTCTGCCTGAATATGACGACTCGACTGGGGCACTTATGCCCTCAGATGAAAGAGTTCAGAGAATGCAGAGAATGTTTTATCCTGATCCCTTTACTAACCCTGCGCCATTCTTTATCGGTACGTACGAAATAGGATATTTTTACGAAACAAACTTTGTGCTGGACGCCGCAGGGCCACTTCCAAATAACGACCCGGAAACAATAAGAGAATTAGAAGAAAAAGCGCTTCAAGACATATTGAAGTTTTATAATAAACCTGATGTTTGGTGGCACGATGTAGAAGACGAATTATTCAGTATTCCTTATTTTCAGGGACAAGCTGTACCTCTAGCGAACCATGCAGGTCAAGTTTATCCTCCATCCGAATCAGTTTCTTTAGAAAACAAGTACAAAAACTTAGAGTTCGCCGGCCGGCACATTGCACTACAAAAACACA
>Ga0315322_10000941_pt1 | contig 22257 bp, 25 predicted proteins | sample M110021515metaG_FD_203461 | JGI IMG/M metagenome (GOLD analysis project Ga0315322, IMG submission 203461) | Ammonia-oxidizing marine archaeal communities from Monterey Bay, California, United States - M1 100m 21515 | ecosystem: Environmental > Aquatic > Marine > Intertidal zone | place: USA...
GGCGAACCATCGACATCTTTCGTCAATCGCGTCGACCATCTTCCAAAACAACTCCACGACGGAACGACAACGAGAACGCCGGCGCTCCCCGGGTGATGGTTTTGCTGTCGTCTATGTCGATGTAGCTGTGAAAGGTGACCTCCCCTCGGGAGTGGCACCTGAGGTCCTTCGCGAAGTCATAGGTCGACGAATCAGCGGTTGTGTGCGAGTCGAAGACCAGGTCTTGACTAGTGACGCCGATGCCTTCGCAGTTTTGTTAGAAGGTTTGCACGAGTTGATGGACGCGACCGTGGTCGCCGAGCGAGTACTGAAACGCTTGGATGGACCGGTGGCGGTTTCGGGAGGCACTGTCAATATCGACACGCGTGTTGGTGTCGCCTTCAGGTCAAACCGTGTCGGCGATCCAGATGAGTTAATTGAAGCTGCCGGCAGAGAAGTTCACGATGCGCGACGCCGAGGTGGCGATCGACTCGTGATACATGACCTCGCCGAAGAATTGCAGTCAGCAGTCGGATAGCAGCCCTGGTATCCGGTTTCTTTCTCGCGAATTCTTACTGCAATTGCCGCGACAGTTACCCATGAGTAACTTAATGGTATGGATTTCAACCCAGAACTAAACGAAGATCAAATACAAATTCAGCAATGGGTGCATGATTTCGCCGCCGAAGTGGTGCGACCCGCCGCAGCCGACTGGGATGAACGCGAAGAGACGCCCTGGCCCATCATCAAAGAAGCCGCTGAGATCGGTTTGTACAGTTGGGAATTCATGGCTGAAGCCATGATGAATGACCCGACCGGACTGACAATGCCTGTCGCACTCGAAGAACTTTTTTGGGGTGACGCCGGAATTGGTTTATCGATCATGGGTAGCGGCCTAGCCGCTGCAGGAATAGCCGCTTCTGGCACCCCTGAACAGGTAATGGAGTGGGTACCCCAATGTTACGGAAGCGCCGAAAACCTGATGCTTGGGGCCTTTGCGGCGTCAGAACCCGATGCTGGTTCCGACGTTGCCGCAATACGAACACGAGCGGTCTATGAAGAATCCACCGATGAGTGGGTAATTAACGGGACTAAAACCTGGATCACCAACGGCGGAATTGCCGACGTGCACGTCGTGGTAGCAGTCGTTGATCCCGAATTAGGTAGCCGAGGTCATGCCAGTTTCGTCATTCCGCCGGGTAACCCGGGGCTTTCCCAAGGCCAAAAGTTCCTGAAGCACGGTATTCGAGCGAGTCACACAGCGGAGGTCGTGCTCACGGAGTGCCGCATACCCGGGAACTGCGTACTGGGTGGCAAAGACAAACTTGAAGAACGCCTCGCGCGCGTTCGAGAAGGCAAATCAGGGAATGCGCAAGCCGCCATGCAGACCTTTGAGTCCACCCGCCCAGCGGTGGGTGCTCAAGCGGTTGGGATCGCCCGCGCAGCATATGAATACTCACTCGAGTACGCGAAAGAGCGACGCCAATTCGGTCGCCCAATCATTCAGAATCAATCAATCGCGTTCATGTTGGCGGATATGGCGATGGAGATAGACGCTGCTCGCGCTCTCGTTTGGCGAGGAGCCTGGCTAGGAAAGCACAAAAAATATCGGAATGCCGAAGGCTCGATGGCCAAACTCAAAGCGGGACGCGTCGCAGTATGGGCGACTGAACGCGCGATTCAAATCTTGGGTGGATATGGCTATGTGCGGGAGTACCCCGTAGAGCGGTGGCATCGTGACGCCAAAATTTACGACATCTTCGAAGGCACCGAACAAATCCAACAACTAGTCATCAGTCGAGCCATCTCGGGAATGCGCATCGAATAACGGGTCACCCATCGGGCAGTTCACAGGCGGAAGGTCAGCCAGGTACAGCCTTGGGTTGGATCCTCCGTACCTCAAAAGAGACTGGTAGTTACCTGTCTCTTCCTCCCGTGCGTTTTGCACTGCCTCCCGAGAATCCTGTGTTCTTCTGTCCTGAGCCCTTACCGCTTTCCCAACCAGATTCCTGTGATTGTTTAGCCTCGATCGCGTGTCGGACGTTGTCTGGCAGCTTCGATATTTTGGGACTCTTGGCCTTCGCTGGCTTTTTGACTTTCTTCATTCTTGCCACGTGTGAATCTTAGGTCGCGTGCATAGGTGAAAATGTTTCCTCACGAAGTCGTGTGTCGAAATCGCACCAAGGAACACGGTGATTTGTGTACGACGGCCCTTCTCCAGGCGGACGAAACGATGTTTGGCTAGTCGAAGAACGGGTAATTGCGTATTCCCTTAGTTGGCTGAGCAAGGCGGGTTCTGTCGTCTTTGAATCTAAGGAGGTTGGTTTCCTATTAGCGTTACTCGATGGCCGAGGAAGAAAACTCCGATCACCGTAGGTGGTTAAAAGAAAACAAAGCTCGTGAAGATAGGGAAAAGCTGACCCAAATGTCCAACGCTGTCCGTGCCTCACAAGAAACTGAGAATGAAGTGGCCCTTCAACGCTCATATCGGGAACTGGCTGAAGAAGAAATAGCTGAGTTGCAAGCGGATGGACGCATTACGGAAGAACAGGCCCGGGAGGTACTCGAAAGTTTGTTCGGACACCTTGACGATTGATTGCCGATTGCCGTGTAGCGCAGTTCAAAAAGAGAAAACAGGGGCGGAGGCAATAACGGCGATCCATAAAATGGGGTAGGGCGGATTTCTGAGTTGCGTTACCCGACGTCTCGTAAAGAACCTATACGGGTAGCCGTTTACTGTTTGATGGTGGCCGCTCACTGCGAAGCTTGGGAAAGCACTCGGGCTGCGTTGTCGTGGAGATATTTACGCTCTACATCTGCAGATAATTTCCATTCACCGATCGTTTTTCGCAGGTCGGTCAGTGAGCCGCAGTTCGGGTAAACGCTTCCGAAAATAATTTGGTCCTGGCACTGATGCTTCAATGCGTGGACGTATTCGTTCGATCCCGCGAAGTTGTAGTGAACGTATTGACCCGGCACTAGGAATACATTCGGTTGTTTATACAAGACGCCTATCGCCTCAAGAACGTAGGGCCAACTCCCATGCTGAATAACGATCGTTAAGTCTGGGAAGTCAGTGGCCACATGGTCCACATATTCAGGTCGGCAATCGTCCATATATGGACCGAGAAGACAACTTTGGGTTGTGGTCACAAGCATTCCGCATTCTTGAACTTGTTCATACAGGGGATAAAGAGACCGATCATGAAATTTCCGACTGACTTGTGCCGTCGACGGGTCAATCGTCACGCCGGTAATTCCAGCCGCTCCCATTTGCCGTACCTCAGCGATGGCTTCGTCAACGTTGCTTGGTTCAACGGATCCGAAACGGATGAACATCTCAGGATGATCATCGATCACATCTTGAGAACCAGATGCGCCGATAGGGTCAAGGCCCCGGATTTCTGTCGGCCCAGGGACTCCAATAACGCCGACGGCGATACCCGCAGCTTTCATCTCTTCGAACATCAGATCAGGTGATTGTTGAAGGAAAGAAGGAGTCGGTTCGAGCCCCATGCGTCTGAGGTAGTGAAACGTTGTATCTCGCGTCCAGCTCTGTGAGCCCACTGGCCGAAATCGGAAATCAATCACATCATTCATAGTGGTGACTCTACGAAACTCGGCACCGTGCATTCATTGCCGTTAGTGCTCTATGGGCTGAGGGCACGGCAGCAGGTTTGTTGTGATCCGAAATAACCCAAGTAGGGAGAGGAAAGTTGTCGTCAAAAGGCTTTAGCTTCGAGACCTGTTTTTAGAGCAACGACCCGGAGGCGAAACTGGCGAATCTATCTGCCCGTAATGACGAATCTCGCCGGGAAGAGTTCCTTCAGTTCGCTTCTTTCCATCGCCACCTGCAGAAAAAGGGCTATTACTAGCAAAAAGTTAGAAAAGAAAGCCTTAAAAAGTAAAAAACTAGATATGCGCGACGGGTGTCAATACGTTAAGTACCATGTTATTAGTGCTCCAGCGGGCCCTAATTCGGTGCTGGTCTGGTGCACGGCCAGTTTTTTAGACCAAAGGGGGTCCTGGCAAATATGATGTCGACAATTTTGACCATAATCATCATGGGCATGTTGCTTCAAGGTGTGATGGCAGTCATCGACAGCGTTCTCGACACCGTGAACGTGAACTCAATGTTGAAATCCATTCCAGTAGTTGGATCAAACCTCAACCTAATCTGGGCGTATCTCTTCGTACTTATTAGCAACGTCAACGATGGTGGCGGCGTTTTTGGGTATGGAGGAAGCACAGAAATCTTGAATATGGGTAGGTTCGGAGCCGATGTTGCGACCGCTATCGCTATTCTCGCTTTCATTCCTATTCGGGATGCAGCGATTTCGGCGCTTGGCAAAGGTATCGGTGGCCGCTAGCTAACCAACGAGTTATTACATAGGGCGCGTCAAGCGTCTTAGTGTTGGGGACCGCCAAATCGGCGGTCCCCAAACATTTTTGTTGGGTCATCTGAGATCCCAAAGACTTGACCCGCTAGGTACCAAGAGAAAGAGCCGCCACTCGTGTCAGAATCGTGGACGGGAATAGTTGCATATAGTCCTACTCAGTGAGGGAGCGTTAGATGCGTGTTGGGTTGATCACCGGCAAGGGCCAATTCGAACTCATCGAAAAAGGAGATCCCACCCCCGAACCACACGACGTGGTCGTAGCTGTGGAGCGATGCGGGATCTGCGGCAGCGATGTCCACGCCTATGTGGAGGGATGGAAGTACGCGCCAGGGATATGCGGCCACGAATGGGTGGGAGTCGTGGCGGCGGCAGGCAACGAGGTCCTCAACGTCACCGAAGGAGAGCGGGTAACGGGCGCGCTTGCCCCTGGTTGCGGTAGATGCATGGAGTGCAGAAATGATCTCAGTCAATATTGTCGGACCGCGTGGTCTGACTACTCAGGCCCCACGGGGCCAACGTCGGGAGCATTCGCTCCGTTTCTACAGCTGAAAGCTGAACGCGTCATTCCCATCCCAGAGGGAATCAGCACCGATGACGCTGCACTCATCGAGCCCGCATCAGTCGCGTTCCACGCGGTTCGCCGGAGTCGACTCAGAGTTGGAGACGTGGTGTGTGTGGTGGGGTGCGGCCCTATCGGACTACTGACGGCTCAGGTCGCAAAGGCCGCAGGTGCGGGAGTAGTTGTTGCCGTTGAGCCAGATGAAAATCGTCGCAAACTCGCGGTAATGACTGGAAGTGACATAGCGGTTTCTCCCGGCGAAGAACTCCGAGCCACCCTGGACGACTTGACCCAAGGCCTTCGAGCGGACGTTGCCTTCGACTGTGCAGGGATTCCTCAGACACTGCAACAGTCAGTGGATATGGTGCGACGAGGTGGTTCTGTATGTCTTGTGGGAGTCACGAGCCAAGAGGCGCGAATCAGCCCTCTCCGTTGGATCGGCAAAGAAATAAGTCTTGACGCATCAATGGTTTTTACATTGGAAGAAATGAAAGCCACGGCAAACATGATCCTTGATGGACGGCTTTTGGTTGCTCCCCTGCGCAACAGCGAGGTCATCGACCTCGATGCTCTCGGCGCAACCATTGATGACCTCGCAGAACGACGTATCGATGCAGTCAAAATCCTCGTGGATCCGAGCGCCGGTTAACTGGAAACAGCTACGAAGTGACGGTCACTACACCCTCGGTAACCAAGGCCGAGATTGTTTCACCGTCGTATCCAAGTTCTCTTAATAATTCAGCACTGTGTTGTCCAAGCCGGGGGGCATGCAGACGAAGTTCCGTTGCGCTTTCAGAGTAAATAACGGGGTCTCGCACATACCTGTAGTCGCCCTCGGTTGGATGATGGGCTATCTGGACGAGTTCGACTTCCGCTAAATGCGGATCAGCCGCAAATTCGGATAAATCCATGACCGTTGCCGCGGGAATGGAAACCTGATCGCAAAACTCGATCCAGACGCCAGTTGTTTTGGTCTGCGCCACTTCAGCAATCAGGTCGTACAGCTCAGAGGTGTGAACCACGCGTGCATTGTGGGTAGCGAAACGGTCGTCTTCCGCCAAGTCGGGGCGATCGATGAAGTCGAAAAAATCCCGAAAGTTGTCATCGGTATAGGGCAACAAACAGATGAATCCGTCAGATGTTGAGTACGGTCGACGCGCTGGCGATAAGAGTCGCTCGTACCCGAAGGGGCCTTCAGGTGGCTCAAATGCAGCACCTCTGAGATGTTCAACCAAATTAAAACTCACCATGGTTTCGAACATTGGCACTTCAATATTTTGGCCAACGCCAGTCCTATAACGATGTATTAGTGCTGCCATGATGGCTTGCACGACATGGAGTCCGGTGACCTTGTCTGCAATTACCGAAGGAACGTAGGTGGGGCGGCCGTTCGTGGCGGTAAAGAGTCCAGCAAGCCCTGAAGCAGCCTGGATGGCGTCGTCGTAAGCGGCTTTGTTCCCGTAAGGCCCATCACTCGAAAAGCCATTCGCTCTGCAATAGATCAAGGCCGGATTGACCACATTTACAGAAGCCTCGTCTAAACCAAGACGTTCCAGAGCGCTCGCTCGCATATTGGTCACAAGCACGTCTGCCGTTGCAATCAAGTCAAGGAAGACCTGTCGTCCAGCTTCATTTTTTAAGTCAACGCTTAGCGATCTTTTGTTGCGCTGAAGATTCAAGCTGAACCCTGACATGCCGGGATGGCGACTCGGAAGGCCATTTCTTGTTGAATCGCCACTGGTGGTTTCCACGCGGATTACGTCGGCACCATGATCACCCAGCATGCGCGTGGCCATCGGGCCCATGAGAACTGTAGTTAAATCGATGACTCGAATACCGACTAGAGCGCCTTGTTCCATGTCTTGATGATGGCAGGAGTGTGCGTCTCGCGAACTACTTCTAGTTATTTTTGGTTTCGGCTGCGACTTCGATAAGACCTTGTAACCCGGTCAGAATCAATCCAGCCAGTTGCTCTGCTAATTCCTCAGCGGAGGGGCGGTCACTTTGAGTGAGCCAGTGCCTGCAGACACCTTCCGACATAGCGACGATTGCTCTGGCATAAATCTCAACCTCAGCTACGTCGAGCCATCGACGAAGTATCTCAGCGATAGTTGCCGACATTCTACTTTCGACCATTTGACTGCCGTTGACGGTGTCTTCGTCCCGTGACGCTGCGCGCCCAAACAACAACTGAAACTCGCGCTGGTTTTCTTCAACGAAGCGAAAATACGCGCTTAAGGCATTCACTGTTCTTTCTACGGCAGTATCGGCAGCATCGGCGGCACCAACAACGTCGTTCGCCAAACGGTTAGCCACGTCATCCACCAATTCAACGTACAGATCTCTCTTGGACGCGAAATGTTGGTAGAGAACCGGTTTGGTTACCCCAGCGGCGCGCGCTACATCATTCATCGATGTGCCGTGATAACCCGCTGCAGCGAAGGCTGTCATCGCTACATCAAGCAACTGTTCTCTGCGCTCTGGGGCGGGAAGACGGTTTGACATACTTTCTGGTTCTCCGAAATTACCAACGATTTACGAACGCTTGAATGATTTCAGAACTGACAGGTGCTCTACCAATCCGCTTCCGGCTAGTGACCATGGGGAAGCCCCTGCTCTTCTCGTTCGGCCGCGTTCACCGCGTAACCAAAAATGATCGATGGAGCCAGGACAAGTGAACCGATTACGAGCAGAGCTATCGTGAGAAAAATCCAAAATGAGGATGATCCCAAGTAGTAATTGACGACAAACACGGCGAGAGCCGCCAAAAAACAGCCGTATCCCAAGCGTCTGCCCGCGCCTGTGAGCATCCGTATGCGCTCACGGGAACGAATTACGGGATCCTTGGCCTCGCCCTCAGTCACTTTTCCTCTTCATCAGGACTAAGCGATGCAGATCCTTGAAGCGTGTCGAGTTCGGTTTGTGGAGTCGGTGGTGGAATCGTTTGAGAAGTCGCACCTGACTCGTTTGCTGTTGGTTCCACCCATGTCGGCTCATTTGGGTTGTAGTCGTCGAATGGATCAGGCTGGTTTGGATCACGGTATTGGTCATAATCCGAGGCCTCGTCGTAGTAAGTCGCTGTTTCTCGAAGCGGGAAAAAGAGCCGAAACCCGAGGTTGGCTAATCCACACACTATGACCAAGTCTCCGAAGGAAAAGACTTCGTTGAGCCACTCGATGGGTACGGTTGCGCCTAGGAACCGAAGTGTTTCGTCCCCGGTCTCGAATGTTCTGGTAGCTCCTAAGCGCACCAGATCGATCGACGCGGAGTCTGCAATTCCCGCCTTAACCACGGCCCCCACCTTTACGGGCATGTACCCGTTGAACACCAAAGGGAGCAAATTAAGTACGGTCCCGAAAAGGACCACCGATGCTCCGGTGAGATGCAGATTCATTGCACATGTGACCGCGATCAGAACCATAGCGATACCGGTTAGCAAAGTTGGGTAAGGCACTCCGAGGCCAGAGCCCACAAGGCCCTGAAGGGTGACACCAATGACAGGAATTGGCCAGAACACGACCCTGGTAGCTAACAAATAGTCGAATGAGCCACGGACAAAAAGCCCGACAGCGGCACCGATTAGTAAAGCCAGCGGGATCAAGTACATCGTTGACGATGGTACTGGCCCCGTCGAGTTTCGGAGCGCCCCTTCACTTTGATTAAGCCACCTATTGAGCAAGGAGCTGATAAGACAGCTAGTTTGGCCGCGCTGAACTGGGATGCCACGGAAGGAGCAGCTCTATGGAGGTGCGAGCAGAATTGACCGCCACAGTCTGGAAAGTCGTTGCCGAGGTGGGTGCGACGGTCGCTGAAGGCGATGAACTGGTCATTCTCGAATCAATGAAAATGGAGATCCCGGTAGTGGCGCCAGTCCCAGGAACAGTCTCTGAGATGCGTGTGGCCGAAGAGGATCGAATTAGCGAAGGTGATGTAGTAGCCGTCATAGACGTGTCGTAAAGGTTCACGGTCGCAGGTTCAGACCGAACTGAAGCTGTCGCGAACATCTTTGGTGGGCTCTAGGCGGCCTCGTCGTAACATCAGGGGGAGATGTCAGCAGTCGTTAACTTTCGCGAGGTGGTCGCCGTAGCAGGTGGCTTTCCTGTGCTGGCTGGGCTCGACATAGAAATAGTCAAAGGCGAAATTGTTCACCTACGGGGATCGAACGGCGCCGGTAAGACCAGTTTTATGCGCGTCTGTGCAGGTCTAATTCCAGTCAGGGCCGGAGACGCCAATGTCTTGGGATTTGACATGCGAGACGACCGCAGGTCTCCGCGTCGTTATATCGGGCTGTTAGGCCACGACAACCATCTCTACAAAGATCTTTGGGTACGAGAACACTTGGAATTTCGGGCAGCTGCTACCGGGGCTGATGCAGGTGATGTAAGCGCTGCGTTGCTAAGACTTGGGCTACCTGATCGGCTTTGGTCAGTTCCAATTGAACGGCTCTCTGCGGGCCAACGTAGAAGGGTCGCGATTGCCTCAATGCTCGTCGGCCGCCCCCAGCTTTGGTTACTTGATGAACCGCATGCGGCGCTAGATCACGAAGGCCGAGAGCTTCTCGACGAAATCTTGGTGGAAGCAGCGTCATCCGGCGCAACGGTGGTGTTTGCTAGCCACGAGCGAGATCTCTCTAAATCTGTTGCCACCCGAGTAGTTACATTGCAGGGCGGTCGTCTTTTGGAGGATTCCGGTGCTGCGTGAAGCCCTGCTGGTAGCTCGAAAAGACCTACGAGTCGAATGGCGGTCCAAAGTAACCCTGGGCCATGTTGCACCCCTGGCATTGCTCATACTTGTTGTTTTCGCCTTTGCGTTTGACGCCAACGCCCGCCTACTTGAACTAGGTGCTGGCGGCCTCTATTGGGTAGCGGTTCTTTTTGGTGGGACACTGCTAATTCAGAGGGCCTTTGACGTTGAAACTGAAGATGGCAATTTCGATGCCTTTCGAATGTCGGCGATTGGAGCTCCATCGCTTTTTCTCGGTAAATCGCTCGGAATTTTTCTCCAAGTTGTGCTCCTTGAGATGGTGCTTGTCCCAGGAATAGCTCTGCTGTACAACGTTCGAATCGAGAACTGGGTTCTACTGCTGTCAGCAGCTGTGGGTGGAACATTGGCATTTTCGGTTTGCGGAGTTCTTTGGGGCGCAATGGCGGCGGGACTTCGTGTCCGAGCTACTCTGCTTCCGCTGCTTCTCGTACCCGTCTTGGCCCCCGTCCTGCTCGCAGGTTCTCGGGCATTCGAGACGGCCTTAGGGGTGCGCGCTGAAGCAGGCTGGACGTGGACCAGCTTGATGTTCGTAATCGCCGCGGTGCACACCGCCATAGGGCTCGGAACTTTTGGATTCTTGCTGGAGGAGGGTTGAAGATGACACAGGTTCTCGGTAACAAACACATGACGGCAACCCCTGCCACTCGAGTGCTAGGAGTGGTAGCGCTGGTCGCAGTATTGCTCATGGCGTTACTAGGTCTCGTCGTGTCTCCGGCAGATGTGGTGCAAGGACAAGCAGTACGCATGCTTTATCTGCATGTTCCCTCGATTTGGATTGCCTATGGGGCCTTTGTCGTCACGTCCCTTTCGAGTGCTTTATTTTTGGTGCGGAGCAGCCGCAGGCCCGATGGTGGCCGCCACTACGACCGGCTGGCGGGTTCCGCGGCTGAGGTTGGTGTCGTATTTACAGGGATCACATTGGCTACTGGGATGCTGTGGGGACGCGTCACGTGGGGGACCTATTGGCAGTGGGATGCGCGGCTCACTACCACGGTGCTCCTCTTCGTCACCTACCTTGGGTATCTTGCACTTCGGCGGCTCCCAGCCGACCCCAGGACGCGGGGGCGTAGGGCCGCCGTAATGGCGCTGATTTCTTTTGTCAACGTGCCGATTGTCCACTTCTCAGTCGATTGGTGGCGCACGCTTCACCAAAAAGCGAGCTTAAGCGTTGGTCGACGACCGGAAATTACGGGTGAAATGTATTGGACTTTGCTCTACTCAACTTTGGCGGTGACCATTGTCGCCATCTGGTTAATTGTCCATCGCTACCGAGTCATTCGATTGGAAGAGATGAGAGATGAGGAAGCGTTGGAAGCACTTATAGCCTCTCGTCTTAAAGAAGACGATGTACAAGCCTGACGGTCGGGAGGGAATGTGAGCGAAGTAACAACCGTCGTGGCAGGGTGGGGTCTTAGTTTCATTGTCGTCGTGACATACGCTCTCTGGATCGTGGGACGCGGAAAAACCGTAGGTCGAGAGCTAGGAATCGGTGGGCAGGAAGAACTGGACTCTGGAAGCGATAGCAGCACGCCTGCGGATGTTTAGCTATGGACCTCAGCCCCCGGAACGAAGTTGAAAACCCCGGAGAATTCCGACGAAAAGTCCACCGAAACAGGCGATGGGCGGTTCTCGCCGCGACGGTGGTACTGATTGCCGCCGCGGGCTTTATCACAGCCCAAGGTCTCAGGAACGCAACGCTCTTCTTTCGAAACGTAGATGAGGCTGTGGAACAACGACCCGAACTAGTTGATCGTCGTTTCCGCATACAGGGGCGGGTAATTCCCTCGACTGTTCGTAGCGAGAGCGGCGTAACCACCTTCCAAATCACTCACGGTTGCGTCGTCGCCTTCGTGCAACACACGGCGGACCCACCGGAGTTATTTACGTCTCCATGGATTCCTGTTGTACTCGAAGGCCAGTGGGTCTCTAGCCAAGCTCAAACCGTCGCTGGCGTCGATACCCATCACTTCCAGAGCGACCGGATGCTGGTGAAACACACCAACGAGTACGCGTCAGTAAATGAGCAGCGCGTCAGCGAAAAGCTCCCAAAGGGCTTTCTGAATGATTGCGCCTTCGAGGTTTCGGCATCGGAATCATGACAGCGCTGCTGGGTACGTTGGGCGTCGGCATCGCATTAGTCGGATCGGTAGGCGCACTGACAAGCCTAATCCTGGCGCTCGGCTCTCATCGAAGTGACAGGCACCGCCGTGCCCTCTTTTGGATTGCCGTCATGGTTAGCGGATGTGTCGTTGCTGTTGTAGCGATGGAGATTGCGCTACTCACCGATAATTTTTCGCTCGCGTACGTTGCTTCGAACTCAACTAAATCGACGCCTGTCCTCTACAAATTCGCCACCTTGTGGGGTGCTCTTGAGGGTTCGCTCCTCCTTTGGGGGCTAGTTCTTTGCATCTACGTTGGCGCTGTTTCGCTTAATTTCCGTCGCCAAATAAGTGATCGACTGGTTGCCTGGGCGCTTTTGACCATGCTCGTTATCTGCGTGTTCTTTTTCGGGTTGCTAGCGGGTCCGGCGGATCCATTCGGCACGTTATCGAGCCCACCAGTCGACGGCGATGGGCTCAACCCGTTGCTACGGAATCACCCACTCATGGCAATACATCCGGTCATGCTGTATTTCGGTTACGTAGGTTTCACTGTTCCCTTCAGCTTCGCCATAGCAGCGTTAGTCACTGGTCGACTTGGGGAAGGGTGGTTGGTGTCGACCCGTATCTGGACCTTGATTGCTTGGGGAAGCCTTAGCGTGGGAATCCTCCTTGGAGCGTGGTGGTCATATGAGGTTCTGGGCTGGGGCGGTTACTGGGCGTGGGATCCTGTGGAGAATGCATCTTTTTTGCCATGGCTCACCGGAACCGCCTTTATTCACTCGGTAATCGTCCAAGAACGAAGAGGGATGTTGCGGGTATGGAATCTGTCGCTGCTCTTGGCCACGTTCGCCTTGACGATTTTTGGCACATTTTTGACGCGGTCAGGAGTAATCGAATCGGTACATGAATTCAGCGCCTCAAGTTTGGGACCCCTGCTGTTGGGGTTCTTTGCTGTCATTTTGGTTGTGTCGGTTGCCCTGGTTGGTTGGCGCGGAGATGAGTTGCGTTCGCCTGGCTCGATCGACTCACCTTTGTCGCGCGAAGGATCCTTTCTCGCAAACAACCTTCTTTTCGCCCTATTTGCCTTTGTCGTGCTGCTCGGCACTGTTTTCCCGCTAATTGTTGAATCTATTAATGGCGACCAGTTAGCGGTTGGTCGACCATATTTCGATCGGATGCTCTTACCCATCGGAATAGCGTTGCTATTGGCAATGGGTCTCGCCCCCCTGCTTACGTGGCGTTCTACCTCTAGACAGGTGCTTGCCCAACGAGCTCTGGGACCTGCTGCGTGCGGAGCCGCAGTGATGGTCGTTTCGGTGGTTCTGGGCGCCGAAGGACTCGGCCCTGTTCTAGGTATAGGTCTTGGGGGATTCGTAATTGGCGCTGCGATGCGGCACCTGGTGTTCGCTTGTCTGCGGAACGGCTGGCGAGGACTAACCGGCCGATCTGGAGGCGGCATGGTGGCTCATGTGGGCATCAGTCTGCTGGCCTTCGGATTTATCGCCAGCACCGCTTTTAGTGAACAAGGAGAGTTTCAACTTCGACCCGGAGACACTGGCTCGGTTGCGGGTCATCAAATAACTTTTGTCGAATTGACAGACACGATGGACGGCCCAAATCGAGTGGTGCGAGCTTTGATTGACGTTAAAGGTCGTGGGCGATACTCGCCGGCTATCACCCAATATCCGACCTTTGGTAGACCAATATCAACTCCGTCTGTCGCCACGAGTTTCGTTGACGACGTTTATCTGAGTCTCATTGCTATTCCCGAAACAGGCAGTGACTTGGTAGTCATACGAGTGCTCATAGAGCCGCTAGTTGCGTGGATATGGGTCGGTGGTCTCGTGATTGGTATTGGCACCCTGCTCGCCATTATTCCACTTAAAAGCTCGCGCGAATCTCGGCGCGAAGACGCTGTAAGTGAGACAGCGTTGTGACCCATTGGAGTCTTCGTATGGTGCGCATAGTCAGCGCGGCTGCGGGGCTAGTTCTCCTGAGTTTCGTGCTGGTGCTAGCGACTCGCGACGGAGGGAACGGAACGCAATCGAAGAGCCCGCTGATCGGTGAGCTTGTGCCTCACGTTGAAGGCATTCGTTTTGATGGCGAATCGTTCGATGTAGATGACGTCACTTCCGGGTGGGTGCTAATCAACTTTTTTGCCTCATGGTGCGTTCCTTGCGTGCGAGAACACCCAGAGTTAGTGGAGTGGAACCGGCGTCACCGACGTGACGGAGTTGTCATCAGCGTCCCCTTTGGGGACACAGAAAAAGATGCCAGAGCCTTCTTCGTCGAGCATGGAGGAGACTGGCCGGTTCTGACAGACAACGAGTCTGCGTGGGCAGTTGCCTTCGGTGTGCTGCGCCCACCTGAGTCTTTCCTTGTAGCCCCTGGAGGGGTTGTTGTCGCTAAATGGCAGGGGCAAATCACGGCTGATGAAGTTGACCGTGTGGTTGCGAACCTTCAAGAAAGAAACGCTGCGTCATGAGGCGCTACCGCCGAATTGGCTGGCTCCTCGTTCTCATAATTGTGTCGGCTGCACTTGTTGCATCCGTGGTGGCGGACGATGGGCCTGCTACCCAGTCAGAACGGGCTTATGAGATCAAATCGACCATGTTGTGCCCGGTGTGTGACGGTCAGAACGTACTGGAGTCGAACGCTCCAGTGGCTGCTGCTATCCGCGCACAAGTCGATGATCTTGTTGCCGAAGGACGAAGCGACGGTGAAATTCGGGCGTGGATGGCACGTCAATATGGCAGCGATGTGAATGCGAATCCTCCCCGTTCGGGGTTGGGTGCGCTCGTCTGGATCCTTCCTGTACTTGTCGGTGTTATGGCGGTGGGTCTTCTCATTCTCGCTTTCGCGCGGTGGCGATCAGGAAGAGAAATCGAACCGTCAGAGGAAGACATACGAATAGTGCAAGCGCTTCGGGAGAAAAATTGACCAACCCCAAGGAACCGCTGTCAAACATGCCCAAATTAGAAGAGGAACGTGAATTTCTCCTGCGTTCTCTCGACGACCTTGACCGAGAACATGGAACTGGTGAACTAACTGACCAAGAGTATGAAACTCTCCGAGATGATTACACCCGCCGTGCTGCTGCAGTCGTTCGAGTTCTGAACGAGACAGAGCCCCCTAAGGCCGGCTCGGCAATTTCGGACAGATTTTGGCGATGGCTCGCGGTCATACTTTCCGTTGGGGTTCTTTCGGGGTTCGCGGTGGCACAATTCTCCGGACTGCGCTCGCCGGGAGAAACCATTTCCGGTGAAATCGACCGGTCTCCTAGGAGTCGCTTGCCTGATGCTCAACGCCTTTTCTTTACCGATGATTTAGACGGTGCTCGCTTAGCTGTTGAAGAAATCCTTCGAGACGCACCAGGGTTAGCAGGTGCCTTGGTTTTGTCCGCTCAACTGCATGAACGAGCGGGCGATCCGTTGCCCGCAATTCGACAACTTGATCAAGTTCTCAAACAAAGACCGGGACACGTAGACGCGCTTACCCTACGTGGCTGGATTCTCGTCCGTATTAATGATCAAGCTCTTCAAGAAGAAGGAATACGGAACCTCGATAGCGCAGTGTCGCAGCAACCAGACAGCTTCGATCCGTATGTCTTTCGCGGGTTTGTGGCGCGAGAACTTCAAGGAGACCTAGATCTAGCTATCCAAATGTACGAATCGGCACTCGATCGTGACCTACCCCCAGAAATGCGCAGACAGTTGGAAGCAACTGTCGAAGAAATGAGATCGGATCTGGACGTCGTCGCGGAGAGCCGTTGAGGAGTTGACCTACACGGAGGTTGTGCAGACCGAATCACCCATGGCAAGTGAACCCTCCAGATGTGGAGTTGTTTCTCCGTGTAATGCTGCCAACATTCCTCTGACGAGCCCTCGATCGATAGCGCAAAGCACAGGATGGTCAATAGCGGCTTGACCGAAGGGGCAATGTTCGGACACGATGCGGAGTTCTCCAACGGCGCCCTCACTGCGGGCTGCGAAACCATGAGATGTAAGGGCTTGTGCCACCATCGTGACAGCGGACTGCAGGGAACGTTGAGCTTCGCCGGGTGCCATCGCCGCGGCCAAATGAAGCCCGTATTCGTGCCCAACGTCTTCGGCGAGCTGTTCGGCCTCACTGTTTGAAAGAAGCGCTAGAGCCCTGCCCAACAACGTTCCAAGCAGATCGTCGTGGCGTACTGGGAACTCAAGCGTGATATCAGAGCTAGCAGCACGATAACGCTTAGAGGGACGCCCAGCTCCGGCAGCTCGACGTATGTCCACGACGACGTGGCCTGCTGCTGCCAGTTTGTCTAAATGATGTCTAGCAACGTTGTTATGCAGACTTACTGCTTTCGCGACCTCGGCCGCGGTCAGTCCCTCTGCCGACTCTCGAACTCGAAGATAGATGTCTCGTCGAGTCGGATCACCAAATGAGGCGGTAATGGATTCAACGGTGGCGGAGAAAGTTTCTGGGGTGAGTGAGTGACCGTCCACGGCACTAGATTCTACTGATGCTCCGCCCACCAAGTCCGAATTTGCTCTTTTGCAGGTAGGAACCCGGTAATGACGATTTCCGATAATGAGCTAATTGAGATAGTTGGCAAGGTCGTTGACCCCGAACTTCGTCGCGACCTACACACGATGGGCATGCTCCGAGGGGTGTCCCTCGCGGGTGGCACGGTTCACGCGGTGGTTGCGTTGCCCTCCGAAGATTGGCCAGCACGCGAAACGCTAATAAATCTAATTGAAACTTCGATAACAACCCGAGACGGAGTGGAAGCAGTATCAGTTGAGTTCTTGGTAATGGATGAAGCCGAGCAAGCCGCGGTGCGCGAACAGCTCATTGGTGACCCCTCAGCAACCGGTGGGAGTCAGGAAGCACAAGGACACGCTGAAGGCAGAGCTATTCCATTCGCGGAAGCTGGGAATCGCACACGTGTTCTGTTAATCGCGAGCGGAAAAGGTGGAGTTGGCAAATCTACCGTCACTGCGAACTTGGCCATTGCTCTTGCTCAACGGGGGCTCCGGAGCGCGGTGGTGGACGCAGACGTCTGGGGGTTTTCTATTCCCCGGATGCTTGGAGTTGATCGCCCACCAACGGTAATTGATCAGATGGTGGTGCCTGTTGAAGCCAATGGCGTTCGTTGCATTTCGATGGGGTTCTTCGCTAGAGAAGATCAACCAGTCATTTGGCGCGGACCGATGCTCCACAAGGCCTTGGAACAATTTCTCACTGATGTGCATTGGGACGATCCCGATTACCTTTTGGTTGACTTGCCGCCTGGAACAGGCGATATCTCCTTGTCTCTCTCACAATTTTTGCCAAAATCTGAGTTGATAGTCGTCACTACTCCACAGCCGGCAGCCCAAAAAGTTGCGCAACGCGCTGCCTATATGGCCGAGAAAGTCAACCTCTCCGTGCGCGCAGTGATCGAAAATATGAGTTGGTTTCGCGGTGATGACGGAAAGCGTTACGACATTTTCGGATCTGGCGGGGGTGAGGCGCTTGCCGAAGAACTTGATGTTCCTCTACTCGGTCAAATCCCGTTATTGCAAGAACTTCGCGAAGGAGGAGACACCGGTAGTCCCATTACCGTGGCAGACCCGAACAGCGAAGCAGCGAATGTTTTCGCTGAAATGGCGCGCCTTTTGACGGAAGAATATTTGCCTACGCGCAGGTACAACGAAGGTTTGAAGCTCGTTTGAGCCAAAATAGAGCGATGGTGATGATTGACGACCTACGTTTTGACAACCAGTTCACCAAATCGCTCCCTGCTGACTTCCACGTCGGGACAGGGCGTCGGCAAGTTGAACAGGCCTGTTACAGCCGGGTGAACCCGGCGGCTGTTGCTGCGCCCAAGCTTGTCGCCCACAGCGCTGAGATGATCGAATTGCTGGGTCTCGAATCCGCGGAAGCTCTGCAACCCGGTTTCGTTGAGGTTGTCGCAGGAAACCGGCTACTTGCAGGAATGGATCCCCACGCCGCGTGTTATGGCGGACATCAGTTCGGAAACTGGGCCGGACAATTGGGAGACGGAAGGGCGATCGGCTTGGGTGAGGTCGTCGACATCAACGGTCGACACCAGATGCTTCAGTTGAAGGGAGCTGGTCCGACACCATATTCGCGCACAGCTGATGGCTTAGCAGTGTTGCGATCATCGGTTAGAGAGTTCTTATGTAGCGAGGCCATGCACCACCTGGGTGTTCCCACCACCAGGGCTCTGAGTTTGGTTACAACGGGTGAAGAAGTAGTTCGCGACATGCTTTACGACGGCAACCCGCGACCGGAACTTGGTGCCATCGTCTGTCGGGTAGCGCCCTCTTTCATTCGATTCGGAAACTTCGAGATATTTGCTTCCCGAGACGATCGCGAAACACTTCAATGTCTTGCCGATTTCGTTATTGCAACCGAGTTCCCACATATTGAAGATCCCACTCCTCATCGCTACGCAGCGCTTCTGAGGGAAGTGGGAGAACGAACGGCAGACATGGTTGTCGAATGGCTACGCGTCGGCTTCGTTCACGGCGTCATGAATACAGACAACATGTCGATCTTAGGTCTGACCATCGACTACGGCCCATATGGCTGGCTTGATAACTACGACCCGAATTGGACGCCCAATACGACCGACGCCCAACACCGCCGATATCGGTACGGACATCAAGCAAATATCGCGCAATGGAATCTTGTTCAGTTGGCTAACGCCCTTTATCCCCTGGTGGAGGAAGTTGAACCTCTACAAGACGCCATTCAGCACTACGCGGAACGATTTCAAACTAAATGGTCACAAATGATGGCCTCAAAGCTCGGTCTCTCGTCGCTGGACGATTCGCGCGATCAGAGTTTGGCTGACGAGGCATTATCGGTGATGCAAACCGCTGAGACCGACATGACGAAGTTCTGGAGAGAACTTGGCCGAGTTGATTGCTCGGCCTCCCTTGATTCCGTTGAGCGAACTAAACCTCTCCTCGACTCGATCTACGAGCGAGAATCAGCTACGCGCACGCAAATCTCAGGGTTCGTTGACTTTGCTGAACGATGGGCGGCTCGACAGCGTGAATTAGGAGTGAACGACGTTGAACGTCAGATGTCGATGGATGCAGTGAATCCGAAGTATGTGCTTAGGAACTACATGGCACAGTTAGCAATCGAGCGCGCCGAGGAAGGTGACGGATCGATGGTTGAAGAGTTATTAGACCTCATGCGACGCCCATATGACGAACAGCCAGACCGAAACCAATTTTCTTTGCTGCGCCCAGACTGGGCCCGTACCAAAGTCGGTTGCTCCCAACTTTCCTGCTCCTCCTGAATGGTCGAACAGCAGTGGTAGACGTCAACCCGCGGCATACGATATGTCTCGAGTCGTGTTGACGTTCGTCAATGCATCAAGGCCAGAAGAGAAGGCATTACCCGTGGAGATCCGAATCGGCATCATGAATGTGGCCCGCGAGCTCACGCTTGACATCGACGACGACGACGCTGAAAAGCTCAAATCGGAGTCGGAGTCTGCGTTAAGTGGCAGCGCCAACATGCTTTGGATAACCGATCGCGACGGCCGACAGGTCGGCGTATCAGTGGCAAAACTTGCTTACATCGAATTTGGTGCAGCAGGCGACCGCCGTATCGGATTTGCCACCGACTGACACTTCGAATGTGGAGCCGAATTCGTCACCCACAAGGTGCACCGTTGCTGACCGGTTCGAAACGGCTGTAATTTCTGACCTATGGCCACATTGGCGGAATTGACTCGCATAGGCACAGACCTATCGCAGCAACAGCTAATGCACCTTCAACGCCTTGTCGCTTGGTGGGGAATTTTGGCTGATCTTTCGTTCTCCGATTTGCTGTTGTTTGTGCCGACCGATGAGGTCGGAACAGAGTTCGCGATTGCCGGGCAGATCCGACCCACTACGGGCCAAACTCTCTATCGAGATGACCATGTAGGGCTACGAGTAGACGACATTGATCGACCCCTAGTGGCACGAGCATTCGCTTTAGGTGAAGTCGTAGAAGGCGAGGTGCCGATCAAACCTACAAATCGTCGAGCACGGGTTATGTGCATTCCCATAGCCCACGACGGAATAGTGATTGGCGTACTGAGCCGGGAACTAGTTCCTGACTTTGCTGAACGTCGAGATCCTGGCGAACTTGAGCGCACTTACCTTCAGACTTTCCACCAGTTAGCAAGAATGATCGCATCAGGTGCGTTTCCTTTTGTTGGACATGATGTCGATATGGATGAGGTGCCCAGAGTTGGCGATGGCCTCTTGGTGGTAGATCGCGAGGCTCGAATTCAATATGCCTCACCGAATGCGCTTAGCACGCTGCACCGGGTAGGAGTGGTGGGAAATGTTGCTGGTCGTCGGCTCGGGGACTTGGGCATCGAACAGCCGGTCATGCGTCAAGCTATGAAAAGTTTTGGGCCGATTACTGCTGAGGTTGAACGGAACGACACTGCCGTTCAACTCTTGGCTGTACCCCTTATCGATCGAGAGATTTCTAGAGGAGGGGTCGTATTACTCAGAGACATCACTGAGTTGCGTGTAAGAGATCGACTCCTGGTTTCGAAAGACGCGACGATCCGCGAGATCCATCACCGCGTCAAAAACAATCTCCAGACCATTTCGTCGCTGTTGCGCGTGCAAGGCCGGCGTCTTGAATCGGTCGAAGCCAAATTGGCGATTGACGAGTCGGTGCGTCGAATCCGAGCGATCGCGTTGGTGCATGAGACGCTGGCGAGCGAGTCATCCGATGATGTGAGCTTGGCAGAAGTAGCGAACATGTTGGCGCGAACTGTCCAAGACAGCTTCACTTCTCCAGAGCGCCCTATCCGTTTCGAAGTACATGGCGACGCAGGTCTAGTCCCGTCTGATGTAGTGACGCGTCTTGCTGTAGTACTAAACGAATTGCTCCAGAACACAGTTGATCATGCTTTCCCCGATGATCTGCCACTCGTGGAGGGTCGCGTAGGGCTCGTTGAGATCTTGCTTTCTCGCGATACCGAGCACATCAGGATGATGGTGCGAGACAACGGAGTGGGGGTGCCCGATGATTTTGATAGCAGTTCCCAAGGCGGCTTAGGGGTTTCAATTATTCGGGCCTTGGCAACTTCGGAACTTGGGGGCGAGATCGTGATGCGAAGGCGAACTGACTCGGCGGGGTCAGAAGTTCTAGTTGAAGTTCCCCTGTTAGACGATTAAACCGAGAAACAGAAGACCCATTGTTATTATTGATCCGCTAGACGGATGAGCTCAACTCAGCTCACGTGACGGCGAGCCCTATTTCGCTGACGTCGGATTTGTCTACGTTCTTCCTCCGACGCCCCTCCCCATACCCCAGAGTCTTGGTTGGTGTTGAGTGCAAACTCGAGACAAAGATCTTTGACGCAACATTCACCACAGACCGCTTTGGCTGCAGCGATCTGACGTAAAGCGCTCCCTGTCGACCCAATGGGAAAAAAAACGGTCGGATCGATCTCGCGGCATTTAGCAGTGTTTCGCCAGACGCCGCTCTCCAGCAGCATGGTTCCTCGTGCGCTCACGTCTATATTTCCTCCAGGTGCTACTCGCGAGGGGGTTCGCGAGCGTTTATCTCGCCGCTGAAGCTTTGTCTGTCTGCGGCGAAAACTGCTAAAGCGTCCGAGCGGCAGACCTCATAGAGCTCTCACCGAATGTACTCATGACGCAGTCACAGCGATACGACAGGTTACGGTTGGACTGATGCTCCGGCAAGAGATTCTTTCGCGCAGAGTCGGGCTTTCATAAAGAACTGAAAAGGTCGGGGGAATAAAACGTTGACGCGACCACAGGTATATGCCCATCGAGGAGCATCGCTACAGCAAAGAGAAAATAGCGTTGAGGCATTCCTAGCAGCAGCAGAACTTGGGGCAGACGGCATAGAACTCGATGTACGAAGAACCCTCAACGGACAATTGGTGGTTCATCACGACTCGCATGCAGAAGGCCTGCTTATAGAGCGTTCTGAAAGAGCAGATCTCCCGGGTTACATACCCGACTTAGGTGCAGCTCTCGATGCTTGCAATGGACTTCGTGTGAATATCGAAATAAAAATTGACGGCACCGATGTGAGCGAATCGTCGAAATTAGCCAGCGAATTGGAACAATATCTACGATCACGGGCAGAGCCGATTAACCGTTGGATAGTTTCGTCTTTCGATCACGCAATTATTAACCAGATACGCGAACTTTCTCCAGGGTTGCCAACAGGGCTACTTTTTGGGCGAGGGTGCTGGCCGGAAGTGATCAATCAAGCCGTTGCTAATGGCCATTCGGCGATTCATCCTCACGAGTCGGTCATTGATGACCGTCTCGTGCAGACAGCTCACGCTGCTGGAATCAACGTAAATGCCTGGACAGTCAATGATGTTGCGCGCTCGTTGGAACTTGCTGCACTTGGCATCGATGGCCTAATTACAGACATACCTGATGCAGTGCTCGGA
>Ga0315322_10000942_pt1 | contig 22254 bp, 12 predicted proteins | sample M110021515metaG_FD_203461 | JGI IMG/M metagenome (GOLD analysis project Ga0315322, IMG submission 203461) | Ammonia-oxidizing marine archaeal communities from Monterey Bay, California, United States - M1 100m 21515 | ecosystem: Environmental > Aquatic > Marine > Intertidal zone | place: USA...
ATGTCTCCCCACGAAATCAAGAGGCAATGGATCGAAAAGCTCTGTCCCGGTCAGGTTTCCGAGCTGTTCAACTATATGCCCGACACCCTCTATTTCGTCAAAGATCTCGAGCTGCGGCTCATGGCTGGGAACCAAACTTTTGTGGAGCGCTGCGGCTTCCAAACCGAGGAAGAAATGATCGGGAATTCCGATCGGGAAATTTTTCCCATCGAGATGGCTGAGAAATACATGAACGACGATCGTAAGGTCATTGCATCAAAAGAACCCCTGATTGAAATTGTCGAACTATTCCCCAATCAAATCGGGGAGCCTGAATGGTTCGTTACCAATAAAATTCCGCTCTTCGATCAAGACGGCAAAGTAGCCGGAGTGTGCGGTCTGGTGAAAAGCTTCGAAGGTGTTCGAACTTCGCTCCAACCCTACCTCGATCTCCTTCCTGTTACAGAGTATCTTAAGAACAACTCCGCCTCCAAAGTCTCCATGCCTGATCTTGCCAAGAGTATCGGCATGTCAGTTCGCAAACTCCAAAGGCGCTTTCAAGAAACTTTTAAAACAAGTCCACAAAAATATGTTGGACGTCTTAGAATACTGGAAGCCTGCGAACTTCTCGTGAAAACCACACTTCCCGTGACCGAGATTGCCCTCCAAGTTGGCTTCTACGACCACTCAGCCTTCTCCAAAAAATTCTCCGAACTCATCGGCATGTCGCCAAGAGACTATCGCAAGCGACTGCACCCCCTTTCTCCCTCATCGTATCCACCCAGCCCATTTCCGCCAAAAGGAAATTCCTAGTAGCTTATTTCCCAAGCTTTGGAAACCGGGCGAGGACACGCGGGTGAAAGGTGTTAGGCCAGCCCTCATTGGACTGCTTAGGGCCCGGGTTAGTACGACCATTCTTGATCGCGCCGACCAGTTGCTCAACAAGCTCATTGACCAAAGAGTGATTTTGATTCGCTAGGTTGATTTTTTCTGCCGGGTCATCATCCAAGTTATAAAGCTGCACCAATGACAGCTTCTTGCTCTTCAGCGCCTGTGCCGGGCGCGGAGCACTCCAACCGCCGGAACCGGGGCAAAGCGCAAGCTTCCACGGGCCGCGCCGGATCGCAAAGGATCCATTAATGGAATGATGAATGGTAAAGGGCCGAAGCGGCTTTTCAACGATTTTGCCTTGAAGGGCACTCAAAAATGAGAAGGAGTCTTCGCCGGCTCCCGCAGGAAGTTTTTTACCCTGACCAAGAATATCAGCAAGCGTGGCGAACAGATCTGAGGTGCAGATAGTTTGGCTTGAAGTGGAGCCGGCTTTCACTTTCCCGGGCCACCGAACCAAAAAAGGCGTGCGGTGTCCTCCCTCATAAATATCAGCCTTATGACCACGCCAATCCGCGTTAGGCTTATGCCCCTTTTTTATCAGGTCAGAGATCTTGGCCTGAGGTGAACAACCATTATCGGCCGTGAAAATGACAATCGTATTATCAGTAAGTTTGTATTTTTCCAGTTCGTCCAACACCTCCCCAACAACCCAGTCAGTTTCCATCAGAAAATCTCCATATTTGCCTAAGCCCGACTTACCCTGCCATTTCTTAGAAGGCACGATAGGGGTGTGTGGACTAGTCAAGGGCAGGTAAAGAAAGAAGGGTTTGTCACTCTTGGCGCGCGTGGCAATGAAAGCTCGGCTTTCACGCGCGAAATCCGTAAGACAATTTATCGCCTCAAATTCTTCAGCCGCTGGACCCGGCCGATGGAACGCCTTGGTGGTATTGGCCCAAGCGGTGGGCTTATCGTTCTTCAAGTAGAGATAAGGAAACATATCGAGGGATGCAGGAATGATGTAGGATTCATCAAAACCAATTGCCAAGGGTCCTCCCTCTACTTTCCTGCCGTAATCAATTTGCCACCCATCACCCTTGGTCGGTCCGATCTTAGATTTGCGTTTCTCATCATTGGGTAACTCATGCCAGCCAAGACCAAGATGCCATTTCCCCACCACCGCAGTGTAATAACCTTGCTGCCTCAGGAAGCCGGGCACGGTAAGGCGTTTCTTCTCGATTAAGGGTTCAGACAAACCCCACAACACACTTTTCTTGAGTGTACTTCGCCAGTTGTAGCGGCCGGTGAGAATACCATAACGCGTGGGCGTACAGACCGACGAAGTGGTGTGTGAGTCTGTGAAGCGCATGCCTTCATGGGCCAACCGGTCGCAATGGGGGGTGGCAGCCTTACCGCCAGCATGGGATAGATCGCCGTAACCAAGATCATCCGCAAGAATGAAAATGACATTGGGAGTATCCCTCGCCGCCTGAAGGTTCCAGAGAGAAACGCCTAGCAGAAATAGCATTCGAAAGTTCATGCCTCGGGATAACATGACCCATTCATCATAACAAGGGACGAACCAAGGCTCTGAGGATCCACCGGGTAACATCTTCAAGCAACAGCCTAGTAGCTGTCGAGTTAAGGTGGCTTAGTAACAGCAATCATTTTAATTCTCTCCCTGAAGAACGGCCAGTCGACCATTCGGAATGAGGGAACAGGAAAGCCTTCCTGCTCTAAAGAAACTCCCTTGCAGTCCACGCCCCTCCGAAAGAAAACAAAGCCTTGGAATCCCGCCTTGATGACATTGACTGGAAATAATCCGTCTCGAGCCAAAGTATCATTGGTCAACTTTTTTCCACGAACTATGAAGATCGCCCGATTTTTCCTTCTCCTCGCCTGCCTCGCCCCAGCAGCAGCCGAGGCAAAACAAGATAAACCTAATATCGTCTGGATCGTTTCCGAGGACAACTCTGCTAAATGGCTTCGTATTTATGGCCCGGGTGGAGCTCCAATGCCGACTGTCGAACGACTCGCCAAAAATGGGCTCATCTTTAATCACGCCTTCTCCTGCGCTCCCGTCTGCTCAGTCGCCCGCAGCACCATCATCTCTGGTTGCTATGCCCCACGCACCGGCGCGCAATACCATCGCAAGCAAGCCACCGTTCCCATGCCCGATGGACTCAAGATGTTCCCCTTTTATCTCCGCAAAAATGGATATCACACCACCAACAATTCTAAGGAAGATTACAATTTTCATCCGGCTGATAAAAGAGGGGTCTGGGATGCCTCTTCCCGCAAAGCCAGCTACAAGAGCCGCAAACCCGGCCAACCATTTTTCCATGTGCAAAACTTCGGAACAACCCACGAAGGGAGGACCTTCGGCGACCCCTTGAAGTTTCAACTCAAAACCGATCCAGCCAAAGTCAAACTCGCCGCTTACCATCCCGACACACCGGTCTTCCGTCGCTCTTACGCCCACTACCTCGACAAGCACATGGCAGTCGACGCGCAGATGGGAGCTTTTCTCAAACAGCTCGAAAAGGACAAGCTCCTCGACGACACATTCATCTTCTACTACGGCGATCACGGCGGCGTGATGCCTGGCAGCAAAGGCTACGCCAATGAAAGCGGTTTGCGCATTCCTATGGTTGTTTCCATTCCAAAAAACTGGCAACACCTTGCGCCCGCTTCTCCAGGAACACGCGTTGATGGCTTCGTAGAATTCGTCGACCTCTCGGCAACCGTCCTGAACCTTGCCAGCATCGAAATTCCTGCCGCCATCGACGGAAAACCTTTCCTCGGAAAAGGAGTCTCGCTAGCCGAACTCAACAAACGCGATCAATCATTCGGATACGCTGATCGCTTTGACGAAAAATACGATCTCGTCCGCACCCTGCGAAAAGGAAAGTTCCGCTACAGCCGCAACTACCAGCCGTTCAATTTCGACGGCCTATATAACGAGTACCGCTATAAGCAAACGCCCTTCTCTCAATGGCGCGAACTCTATCTCGCTGGGAAACTCAACGCAGCCCAACAACAATTCTTCAAAGCCCGCCCCGCCGAAACGCTCTACGATCTCTCCACCGATCCTGACGAAATAAACAATCTCGCCAACGACCCGACCCAGCAAAAAACTCTCCTTGAAATGCGCGCCTTGCTTCAGAAAAAAGTCAAAAGTTTACCCGATCTTAGCTTTTATCCCGAACCCATTTTCATCAGAGACGGACTCAAGGAACCGGTCAATTACGGTCAGAAACACAAAGCACAAATTGCCAAACTTATCGATATTGCCGACCTCAGCCTTGGGAGTTTCGAAAAAAGCCGTCAGGGAATTGCTGCTGCACTCAGTTCAAAAAATCCTTGGGATCGCTACTGGGGCCTCATCGTTTGTAGCTCATTCGGCAAGGAGGCAGCACCATTTTACGAGCAGGCTAAACAACTTGCTAGTAACGATACCGAGTCACTCGTACAAACCCGCGCTGCGGAATTTCTGGGCCTGACTGGACAGCAAGACCCTCGCCCGATTCTTACCGAAATTCTCAACTCCACCACCGACCCTATCCTCGCAAATCTCATTCTGAACACCGTCGTTGTCCTGCAAGACAGTAAGCCAGGCTATCAATTTGATCCGACTCTGCTCACCGCACCATGGACAAGAATCCAGAAAGCCGAAGTCGCGAGCCGGGTGCTCTATCTCCGCAAATCCTCCAAATAAAAAGTCTAGTTCATCCGCTCCTTGGCCGCGTCCAGAGAGCGATCCCAATCCCAGACGGGGAAATTGTCTTTCCCATCACTTTTTGAGGTCTCTCAATCGTCATGAAGGAGGCTTGGAGCAGATGAACTGAAGGTGGGGAAAGCTTCTATTATCTTTCGGTTCCATTTCTCTCAGATTTTTGAGTGACGGGATCCCTGGAACCGATCAACTCTCTAGCGGCTCAGGTAAAATAATTACCCGCGTCAAAAAACACCTATTTATGAAAATATTCAAACCTCAGACAATTAAAGTAATCTTCGCCAGTTTCGTCACCTTTGGCAGCCTCCAAGCGAGTGAAGTGACCTACGGGAATTTTACTCGGGATCAGGGCTTTAACCTCGAAGAGGTCCCCGTCCTGACCCTGAAAGAAGGAGAGCTCTTTGAAGTGATCAGTGCCAATGCAAGGACACCTAAAACCGTAATCAATATTAAGATCAAACCTGAAGGCACAGACTCGCTGATGTGGCAAAGATGGTGGGTCGTCAATGACCGTGCTACGAAGTTACGCAATACCATGAGTGATGGCACGACCTCTGAGCCTCCGTCTCAGCTCGCGGTAGGTCCTTGTGATATTGTTTTAAGCACTTTTGTTCAGACTAGCCCCGTCACAGGACCTTATCGAATCAGCTACAAAATTACCAAACCTTCGCCAGTGAACACTTCGCCTCCTATCCTGCTGCCACCCACCGAGGACGCGTCTAAAAATTGGTTTGTCAAACTTCAGGTCTCTACCGATCTGAAAAATTGGGAGGATGTCGAAGCGGGTCAGTTTCTAGGTTCAAATACTGCACGTTTTTTCCGAATCCAAACCTCCGAAGAAGGAGGCGAGTAGATCTGCTGGCTTCAAGACGTCATAAATCGACGTTAGTCTAAGCGTCTTAAAACCCGGGCATAGTAATCTCTGCTGAAACAGGAAATCTGAGTTTTCGTATCACTCTGGCTAGAATTGCTTCATCTGAATCACGATTTATGATAATGATCCTCCATGAGGGTTTTTATTCAGTTTCTACTGGTCTGTATTCCGATATTGCTCAACGCCCAGACCCCGAACCGGGCCACCTTAAATCTTGTTCAAGAACGTGGCTTTAATGAGTTTGATATGGACTTGGACGTTCAGCTTATTGGAGGATCAGATGACACCTCAAAGCTCACAGGGAGCATACAGGTGGAAGTGAATATTATCCCAGGGATTTCAAGCACTGACCAACTCACCATTCTAGACGCCGACGTGCGCGGGACTGACGTCGATCTCTCTGCGGGAAACTTCCTTGCGAACTATTCTTTCACTAGCAAAGGTCTGGGATTTTCTCTGCGGTCGGTTTCTGAACCGGGTATTGTTGATCCAGAAACTGGAGAATTTGATGCCTCACAATACGAAGTTACGGCCGATCGAGGGGTGCTTGATGGTTCGGCCTACACCCTCCTAACGGGCGGACAAGAAATCGACTTTAATTTTGCCGACCAACCTTTCTCGGGTATAGGGGGAGGATTTGGAAAGATTACCGTGACCCCAAGCAGAACGGTGGGATCGCGAGTCTACTTCAATCTCGCCGTTGAACTGCCCCTAAGCCTAGAGCAGGCGATTGATACCGACCAGTCCCCAGTTGCTGCCGATGTTAAAATTGACGGCATCATGAAGGCCGTCGGTGAAACCTTTGTCGAGGTTGCTGATTACGCGAGATGGGCTGCGCAACAAGGGTTTCCCTCCCAGAGTGAAGATGAATTTCAGCTTTGGCCCTCTGCCTCAAACTACCATTATTTTGCCCTAGGCTTTAGTCGGGCCACAGCCCCCGATCAGCTTTTTGATTTTAGCCAAGCGGGTGCAACTCTTAAGACCGCAGCAGAGTTCGCTTTTGGAAGTTTGGAAATCCAGTGGTCCGAGGACCTTAAGACCTGGAGCCGTGTCCCAGCTGAAGCAATGGCCAGCGGAAGGAGCGCTATCACAACTCTAGATTCTCTCACCGACCCCCCGATTGTTAAGATGGACCGGGCGAAGCGCTACCTCCGAATTATCCGAGTGGCTGCGCCTTAAGCCATCACTGATCTCGAAGCGAAATCTGCTCCAATCGCTTCCAAAACACTATCTTCGGGGTTGAAATCGTTGGCATGGCAGGAATTCCTTATCAAGGAGCTCATCCATTGCCTTTTTGGGTTCCTCAGGTCTCTCTTTGAGCTCCAGCATAATCCCAACCCTTCTCATAAATAGCCAAACCCATGAGATTTTCGACTTCCCGCTAGGAATGCGTCCCCGAGAAAATATCCTTCATAGTAACTTGTAATTTTTTACATCTCACTACGTTTCATTAATATGGCAAAAACTGCGAATAGTCTTGTCGCATCTCTCATCTTCTTTTTCGGCATTCCGCTGCTTCCCGCCGCGGAGAAGTTCACGCCCGAACACCTCGAGTTTTTCGAGAAGAAAATCAGGCCTGTCCTCGCAGAACATTGCTACAAATGCCATTCCGCCGACTCGAAGAAACTCAAGGCCTCTCTCTACCTCGACACTCGTGCGGGGGTTCTCAAAGGCGGGGATACCGGCCCCGCTGTCGTCCCCGGCGATCCCGAAAAATCGCTCCTCATCGAAGTGATTCGCTACACGGACACCGACATGGAGATGCCGCCCAAGTCAAAATTACCTGATTCTGTTATCGCCGACTTCGAAACTTGGGTCAAAACCGGAGCAGCCTGGCCGGCAGGAGAAGCCTCCGCGGCCAAACGCAACGCCAGCACCTTCGACCTTGCAAAACGAAAGTCGGAGCATTGGAGCTGGAAGCCTCTCGCTCCAGCTCCTCGAGCTGCTGGCTTCATCGATGATCTTATCGGCAAAAAGATCAAGCAAGCTAAACTCCGTCCCGCTCCCCATGCCAAACCTGTCACCCTTCTCCGACGCCTGACCTTCGACCTCACCGGCCTACCGCCAACGGTCGAAGAAATCGAACGCTTCGAAAAAGACGTGGTAACCGATCTAGAAACAGCCATCGCGTCAACCGTCGATCGTCTTCTCGCCTCCCCTCACTTCGGCGAACGCTGGGGTCGTCACTGGCTCGACCTCATGCGCTACGCTGAAAGTCATGGTCACGAATTCGACTACCCGATTCACAACGCCCACCACTACCGTGATTACGTCATCCGCGCGCTCAATGCGGATGTTCCTTACGACCAGTTCGTCGCGGAACACATCGCTGGCGACCTCCTTCCAGAGCCTCGACTTCACCCTGAAAACCAAACCAATGAATCCATCATCGCCACCGGCTTTTGGTATCTCGGTGAGGCAACCCACTCACCGACAGATGTTCGTGGAGACGAGGCCATACGGATCGACAACATGATCGATACCTTCTCGAAATCATTCCTCGGCCTTTCAGTCGCCTGTGCCCGTTGCCATGATCATAAATTTGATGCGATCTCGACTGAAGATTACTACGCCCTCACCGGCTACCTCCAAAGCACCCGGCGAAATGAGCACAAACAAGATCTTGGAAAGAAAATCGCCCGGGGCATCGAAGAAATTGAAAAGATCGCGGCTAATGGAAATGAGAATTTGAAGATTCAAGTAACCCCTCCGACGAATGCTCCCGAAGGACTCCTCCTCCCCACCAACTCCAACTGGTTCCCCTCCGGTCAGGCCTTCGGTGATTCATTCATTCCCGCTCTTACCTGGATCCCCGTAAAAAACTCCATCACGGAGCACGCCGTATACGACAGCGGCCGCTATGGAGAAAACCTACACGGTGTTCTTCGCACACCCACTTTCACAATTAACGGCGATCGTGTTCACCTTTATGTGAAAGGGACAGCCAAAGTCCGCCTCACGATTGACGGCCACTTCATGCAAGTCTTCAACGGGCTTCTTTTCAGCGGCACCCGCAAAGACATCAAGACCGGCGAAAAATGGCAATGGGTTACTCTAAACAGTAAGGATATTGCCCAGAAATCCGGCCAAAAAGCCTACCTTGAAATTATCGATTCTGGACCCGGAGCGATCGAGGTTAAAGCAGTCTGCACCACACGCGATCTCCCGAAAATCGAAGCAATTCTCCCTGCCAACCTCCATGCCAAGAATCTCGGGAAGCAAATCGCCGGCAAACTGAAAGATCTTTCCAAGGCCGCTAAAAAGATCTCGGATGCAATTCCAAACCCTTCGGTCACCATCCTCTCGGTCACCGATGGCACTCCCGAAAATGGTGACGTCCACATCCGAGGCTCACACAAAAACCTTGGGAAAGAAGTTCCTCGCCGCTTCCTGACCGCACTTGGAGGTGATGCTATCGCACCCCCGCAAAACTCTTCCGGCCGTCTCGAACTCGCAGAGCAGGTCGTTTCACGCGAAAATCCACTCACCGCCCGTGTTGCCGCAAACCGTATTTGGCATCACCTTTTCGGCCGCGGCATCGTCCCGACAGTTGATGACTTTGGCCCCATGGGAATCGGCCCGTCCAATCCCAAACTCCTCGATTCACTAGCGGCTTCTTTCATCGAAGGAAAGTGGTCTCAGAAAAATCTTATTCGCCAAATCGTTCTCTCACAGACCTACCGCCAGTCGGCCACTCCTCACTCAGATCTCAGCCTTAGCTATCTTGCTGATACTGACCCCGAAAACATCCTTCTTCACAAAGCTCCCGTTCGTCGTCTACAGGCCGAAGCGATCCGCGATTCCATGCTCGCCATCTCTGGTCGGCTTGATCCAAAACTCTACGGTAGTTCGGTTCCCGTTCACCTCACCAATTTCATGCAAGGCCGGGGCCGCCCCAGGTCGGGCCCACTCGATGGCGCCGGCCGACGCTCCATCTATACCAGTATCCGCCGTAACTTCCTTCCTCCCATGATGCTAGCCTTCGACATGCCCAGCCCCTTCTCCTCAGTCGCGAGACGCACCGTTTCCAACGTCCCCGCTCAAGCCTTAACCCTGATGAATGATCCCTTTGTCGTGAGCGAGTCCAAACGGTGGGCTGATTCAACCGCAAATATCAAAGACAAGAAAACCCGGATCAAAACAATGTTCCTTCAGGCCTCCGCCCGTCGCCCTTCACCCGGACAATTGAAAACGACCCTCGCCTGGATTGAATCACATCCATCCCAAAAAACCGCCTGGCAGGACTTTGCTCATTCCATCTGGAACACCAAGGAATTCATCTTCTTGAACTGAAAGACTCCCCTCGCCACTTCGCTTCATCATGCACTGCCGAAACTTCCGTCCCTCCTCACTCACCCGCCGTGAGATGCTCAACCAGTCCGCCTGTGGATTTGGAGCAGTTGCTCTCTCAGCTCTCCTCGCAGAAAACGCTTCTGCGGAAAAAGCGGACTACAGCCCTACCGATCCACTCGCTCCCAAAAAGCCCCACTACGCGCCCAAAGCGAAGAACGTCATCTTCCTCTACATGGATGGTGGCCCCTCGCATGTCGACACCTTCGACTACAAACCCCTACTCAAAAAGTTCAACGGCCAGGACCCTCGAAAAGCCATCGGAAAGCTCGAACCCACCCAGTTCGACAACATCGGAAAGGTCATGCAATCTCCCTGGGCTTTCAAACAACATGGCGAGTCCGGAGCATGGGTCAGCGATCTATTCCCCAATATTGCTAAAGTCGCCGACGATCTCACCTTTATCAAATCGATGACTTCTAAGTTCCCCGAACACACTGCGGCGAACTACTTTCTCCACACCGGATCGGGCCTTCAAGGTCGCCCCAGCATGGGCGCTTGGGTTGGGTATGGTCTTGGCACTGAAAACCAAAACCTGCCTGGCTTTGTCGTCCTAAACGGAGGCTTAATTCCTCCAGGAGGACTCGATAATTTCAATTCCGGCTACCTTCCCGCCGCCTATCAAGGATCCGTCTTCAACTCCGGGAACACCCCTGTCGCGAACATCAAACCCGCCGAATCCAACCCCGCGCTTCAACGGCGAAAACTGGACCTTATGCGACAGCTCGATCTCTCTTCTAAAGATCGCTTCGCCGGCGAAGAGCAAATCGAATCCGCCATCCTAAATTACGAAACTGCCTTCCGCATGCAGGCCGCAGTCCCAGACCTCATGGACCTCTCCGGCGAGTCGGACACCGTGAAAAAAATGTATGGCCTAGAGTCCGATTTCAATCAGACCAAAACCTTCGGCCGCCAATGCCTTCTCGCTCGCCGCCTCGTCGAACGCGGCGTTCGCTTCATCGAACTCACCTGCCCCGGTGGCAACGGTGATCGCTGGGACCAGCACAGCAACCTTGTCGATGGTCACAACAAAAACTGCAAAACCGTCGACCAACCGATCGCCGCTCTCATCACCGACTTAAAAAAACTCGGCATCCTCGAGGAGACCCTCGTCATCTGGACCGGCGAATTCGGGCGCACTCCATTCGCACAAGGCGGAAACGGCCGCGACCACAACCCTTTCGGCTTCACCACCTGGCTCGCCGGAGGCGGCGTCAAACCCGGACTTTCCTACGGTGCGACCGACGAGTGGGGATACAAAGCCATCCAAAACCAAGTGGAGATCCACGATCTTCACGCCACCATGCTCCATCTCCTCGGCATCGACCACACCAAGAGCACCTTTCGCTTCTCCTCAAGAGACATGCGCCTCACCGACGTCCACGGCCACATCATCAAAGATATTTTGGCCTAGAAAAGATCTTACCTTACGTCTCGTTAGCGTTCCAACCCAATGACGCTGGTCTTAATATTTTTATGTGGCCGCTCGATCTTCGTGCTTGAAAATAAGGCACATTCTTCTCGTTCAATTCGCCCTAAGGGGCGGCTCAAAGTCCTCTCGCCAAAAGCAAATTCCTAGGAGAAACTGCAGGCCTACTCACCAATTCATCAACACCTTCCCATGCATTTTTTCATTTTTTGCATCTTTATGATGGTCGTCTCCACCTCCTATGTAGGATACGCACAGGGTCAACAACCGCCTGTTCCCGAGATTTACAAGAATCACGATGGCAACAAAGATGGCATGTTAGAAGCCAGCGAACTCACCGGTAGCCGCTACGCGAGGCAGTTTGCTCGTTGGGATGTCAATGGTGACCGTAAAGTTTCCCCCCAAGAGGTCATTGCTTTTCGCAAGCGATTTGGAATTGCTGCTGATGGGACTTTGCTGCGCGCTCAAACACAAAAAATAGGGCCTCCAAAATTTGTGACTCCTAAGATAAGCGAACTGAAGCGACTTAGAAAAGGTATCTCACTGTCACGTGAAGAGGCCCGTAATTCGGCCTTCTTGCTTGGGACAGCAAAACATGCGGTTGACGGGACGCAGTATGTCATCCTAACCGATCACGTCGACAAAACCTACCTGGAATTGTTGCAGAAACTTGCCTCGCACCACCAGGGCCAAATTGTGAGTGTTCCAGACTTGGCTTTGCTGCACGAACAAGAGAAACGATTTAAAACGCTACAGAAGCAGCTTCGTGCGATTGGCCCCAAGTATGCCGCGATCGCGCCCCGTCTCGACTCGTTTCGGGAAAATATGTTGATGGGGATGTGGGAACTTTTTTCGACCTTGGATAGCGACCCCGAAATTGATGTGTTCCCGGGATTTCTAATGGCTTCCAATGCGAAGGCGTTCTCGAAACTCATTGAGCAATCATTACAGCATGATCCTATCACTGTCGGGAAATTGAAGCCGATTGCGATCAGTCAGGTGTTGAGGAATACCGAGACAAGATCTCTCCAAAAGGCTGCGATTCTGCGACAACATTTCCGCAAGCGCAATTTAAAGACACCTGTTGTCGCAATTTATGGAAAGAAAACAACGACCGCCCCTCGGCTGAAAGGTGAACAAGTTTGGAACTTGGAAGCGCCAGGTGGTGGCGAGTTCATTAAATCGTTCTCGCCGGAATTATCCCGCAAGTTCGACGAATCAAATTTGATTATCATGCATGGGCATGGAGTGCCCGGGATGTCCTGCAGTGTCGATATCCAGGGGATACCTCCCAACCTGAAAGGTAAGATTTTATTAACTGGATCCTGCTTTTCTGCCTCACCTAGAAAATCGGATCTACCTGAAATGCGTGATGTCCCTGGCGGTTACACCGTGCAAAAACGAGATGCCTTTGTGCTCCGTGCCATTGACCATGGCGCCCTAGTGGCATTTGGGCACCAAAGGCTTAGCTCAGGTTTCCCTCATCTTTATCCCGTGCTAGAAAATTGGCTCGAGGGAAGGACGGTAGGCGAAGCTTACCAGCGTTTAATCAACGGGTTGATCAATTTGAAGGGGTTCAAGTCGGGGGACTTTGTAATACGCGGGGAAAAAAAGAAGCCCGCGCAAAATTCATTGCTCTATGTGGTGATTGGTGACCCTGCGTTGCAGCCCTTCGGAAAGTGATCTCGGCTTTTCATGTGCGTAATCGATGCGAGCCAGCTTTATGAAAGCAGTGCCTTTTATAAATGCCCATCACTCGGCAGCAAGAAAACGGCGGAGCTCTGACACCGTCGGCGCCCCTACACCAGCCCACAGGATTTCTCCTCGCTGGTTCGTTACGACAGAAGTGGGATACGGCAACTCAGCCGCTCCGATCCAACGCTCAAGAAAAACTTCTGCTTTTTTGCGGTCCAACATCGAGAGGTCCGTTTGTAAATCATACGGGAGATCGTGATCATTTTGATAGGCCATTAGCGTTTCGCGGTCCTCAGTTTCATCGAGAGGAAAGCCACGAAATTCCACCCCGCGCCCCTGAGTCATCGCTTTGAGATGCTCGAAATAAGGGCGGTAACGGGCGCAAGCGGGACACCACGTGGCCATTCCCTTCCAAACCGTCAAACGCGCTTTTGATTGATACCCGAGCGGAAAGACTGCCTTGCCCGGGAGAGACTTCTGTTTTGATTCCACGTCCCGGCGGTAGGATTTCCGTTCCTCGCCACCCCGCTCGTCGACCGTCAGCCATTCTCCATGCTTGACCCGACTGACCTTCGATTTCCTTCCGGACGGCCACCCTACAATCACCTCGTCAACCTCTTCCCAATCGCCCAATCCGACGATCATAACAGCGCTATTTTGTGAACCGTAGCCCTGACCACAGCGGTGCTCCCTCTCGATCATCTCTTCTCCTTTCCTAACTTCAACGCGGGCGCCGTATCCATCACGATTGCTCCAATCTGATGCGGCAGCAGTTCGATTACCACCCCTGAAAGAAAGGGCTATAAAGTTACCGCTCTGACCTTCATCACCCATTTCATTGCGAAATAGCCGTGTCAGCGGATTCATGGCATTCACCGAAACGATGTCACTCCACCCGTCCCGGTCATAATCAAAAATGGCAAACGCCCGTCCATCGGATTCATCATCCAAGCCTGAGAGGCCAGACTGGTCTGAAAAGTTCGAACCAGTTCTATCATTGAGATAAAGCTTGTTTCGCTCGTGCCCACTCAGAGAGTGGACCCGAAGTTTACCGTCCACCATTTCATCACCAGCCTCAACACGTGCATCTAATAAGTCATCGACGATCCCGGTTTGAGGATCGCGATCCCAAGCTTCGGATTCACGGATTTCCCCTCCGATATTTTCGTCCTGCCGCACGACCGTGCGCCAAAGGTTACTTCACAAATCAATATCCGATTCAAAAGAACGCGGAGCGGTAAAATAACCACTCAAGACGTGAATATCGAGATCTCGATCGTTGTCGACATCAACAAATTGGCCACCCCAAGACCAACCAGACCTCGCAACAGGGATCCTTGATCCTCCATATCCTGCAAGCTGTTCGAACTTACCCTCTTTCTGACGATAAAGAAAATTACCCGACGCCGCCTCAACAAAGCGGGGGTCAACCTCAGCGAAATCGCCCAAAACTCGTTGCCCTGCTTTACTAAACATATTGGTCACAAAGAGATCATCTTTCCCGTCGCCATCGTAGTCCCCCCAGCAGGCTCCCATCCCAAAGCCCATTAGGTCCAAGCCAGTTTCAGAAGCGATATCGACAAAGCCCTCTTTCCCATCGTTACGAAAAAGATGATCGACCGCCCAGTCGTTTGCCACCGCAAGATCGGGGTCCCCATCTTCATCAAAATCCCCCCACGTCCCTTGAAGGGAATTTTTCCAGCTGCTAATTGAGGAGTCAGAATGAACTCTTTCGAATTGGCCGTTCCCCATATTTTTAAGAAGCCAATTAGGAGGTCCCGTTTGATTCAGGTATCCCCCGTGAGTTTCTTGACGAGATTCTTGATACTTTTCCCGGAAGATCCTTGCCTCCTTAGCCGTCAGATATTTCGCACACCAATCCGTCCCCTCCTCTCCTACAAACCCAGGAATACTCCCGGTCAAATTACCCCTCCGATAGGTCGTGACATAAAGATCAAGCAGACCGTCTCCATCATAATCTGCGGCAGCGAGAGAAGTCGCTAAAAAAGGAAGCTCCGTCTTTTTCTGTTCGACGGGCCGAAACCAACCTTCGACATTCTCGAGATAGGTCATTCGCTCGATACTTCTTCCGAGCATGAGATCTGGATCTCCATCATTGTCAAAATCCGCAAATATTCCGCAGGTGGAATTACCAGGGAAAGAAAGCTCAAGCGCAGAAGCCTTCTCCACAAAAGTTCCATCTCCTTGATTGTGCAGGAACAAATTCCCCCCCAGACGCACCATGATATAAATATCGTCCCACCCGTCGTTATCGACGTCGACCACCGAAACCGCAGGCTTAAAGACCATTGCGATGGGTTCAAAGTCTTGCGTAGGCACCATTTTTTTATTGGTACTGTAGTGGTAACTTAAAGCTCGCCGATGTTCAGATTGAGTGAGCCGACGACGGGTCGAGAGATCAGGCAATGCTTCGACCAAGCGATCACGAAAATATTTGCGAGATATCTCTGGCTTATCAACTTCCCGGATCAACGTCCAATCACCCATTTCATATCGCCCCTCTTTTCTGGACCATTGGACCCGATAAGAAGAATAGCACTCTTTCCATTTTTTGCTGTCAGTCCGAACCACCGCATGAAATGCGACTTCAGCTACATAATTGTCTTGGTTTTCAGACAAAAACGCTCCCTTCACAATCTTCAGAGAGGCACTATCAAAAAAATCAACCTCGTCGGTCCACACGCCCGCTAATTTTTTCAGGGAAACTGAAGCTGAAGTTGGTTCGCTAAAATTCTTCAAATCCCGGGTAATCTCTTTGAGCTCTTTTGTGAGTTCCAAAATTAACTCTTCGCTGGCCACAAGCGCTGGAATTCGCTGGGAAATCTGATCACCCGAAAGATCATTAGGGTCGCTTTTTCTTGAAATTAGAAAGAAAAAAGTCAGCCACCCCGCGATGATCGTGAAGACCATAATTGTAATTCCCCGCCTCATCAGATTTAGAGAAACAACTTTAGATTTCCCCCACAACGCTCAATTTTTAAAAAAAACCGCGGAATATGTCTTTTTCAGTTGCATGCTGATGAAGAATCAGTTAGAAAAACCTCCTTATGAAAATAACACACGTTGCATTTTTAGGGCTTTTGGCGATTCCAGCCAATGGCGCGGTTCTTTGGAACATCGGAAATGACGATCAGACCCAAGATGGTGAGGGTGATGCGGCTCTCAACGATCCCGCCACGCTCAACGGGGTCGCTTTCAACGTCTCAGGCGTTCGTGAAAGTGGCAAACAAGATCTCCCTGGAAACCCGGCAAATACTGGCGGAGCAAGTGGTAATAATGCGCGTGATATCGACGATGATTACTACTTTGCGGGAGTTTACACGACGGCAGCCGGCGGTGGCGACTATGATCCGGTCGGTACCGTATCGGAAAGCGAATCATATTACGACCGCGCCTTCACTGCTGGAGATCCGAATATGCGCTGGCACTTTAACGTGCCAGAGACAGTCGGGGCAAACGACACTCTTACCTTCACAATTGATTTTTATAATCTAAGCGAAACAAACGCCGGAGACACTTCCAGTTATGACATGACCTTTTGGGTAGATGGAGCCCAAGTCGGCGGAATGCAAGCCCACTCCGACGCTGATATTCAGGCCGCACAAAGTTGGGACTTCGCGCTCAGTGATTTAGGCGGAGCCGCTAAGCAAGGCTCTGGGTTCGACCACTACGTCGAAGTTCGAAGCGCTCCAACCGGCAGCGCCCGCTGGGCTAGTCTTGACTACGTCCAGCTCGAAGCCAACGAGAATGCTATTCCTGAGCCATCTTCAAGCCTGCTCCTTCTTGGAACTGCTGGCTTACTCCTTCTTCGACGCCGGTCCTAGCCCGATTACGATTGAGGGCCACGCCGATCATATTTGGCATAGCAACATTTTCTCATCGAGGAGGTTCCGATAGGGCCTCCTCGATTTTTTTGCCTCTATGACTAATATCGTAATTTAAGGGAGAGCCTCAACTCAAATGATCTCATAATTGCAGGCTCGAGATGCTATCTCTGAAGCGTCGACCTAGTTCAGAAACGTATCGCCCAAACTTCCTTTCCGTCGCCTTGACTGAACAAAAACTCTTATCGAATCAAATTCTTCATCTCCTCTAAATTACGATCGAGGAGCGCCTCGATCGTGTGCTTGTGAATACCCTGCAACACTCTTGATTTAACCTTGCTTTTAATTAGTCGTTTTTCTAAAAGCTGGCCATGTCTTTAAACCATTTGTTTCTTTTTTTGGGAGTTTCCTTATTTTGGCATTCTGGATCTGCCGCAGTTATCTGGAATATTGGAGAGGATGATCAAACCCAAGATGGTGAGGGTGATGCGGCTCACAACGATCCCGCCACGCTCAACGGGGTCGCTTTCAACGTCTCAGGTGTTCGTGAAAGTGGTAGACAAGATCTCCCTGGCAACCCGGCAAATACTGGCGGAGCAAGTGGTGATAATGCGCGTGATGTTGATGATGATTACTACTTTGCGGGAGTTTACACGACGGCAGCAGGCGATGGCGGCTATGATCCGGTCGGTATCGTATCGGAAAACGAATCATATTACGACCGCGCCTTCACTGCTGGAGATCCGAATATGCGCTGGCACTTCAACGTGCCAGAGACGGTTAGTGCGAGTGATACGCTTACTTTCTCGATTGATTTTTATAATCTAAGCGAAACAAACGCCGGAGACGTTTCAAGCTATGACATGACCTTTTGGGTAGATGGGAAGCAGATTGGGGAAATGCAACAGCATGTGGATATCGATCTCTCGGCAGCACAAAGCTGGGACTTCGACTTGGAGGATTTGGGTGGCATTGAGAAGGTTGGTCCAGGATTTGATCACTACGTCGAAGTAAGGAGCACTCCATCCGGCAGCGCCCGCTGGGCCAGTCTTGACTATGTGCAGTTGGAGGTTTCATCCGAACCCAAAGTCGAGGATGACCCGAACATTTCTGTAACACCAGCGATCAACTTTGGTGACATCCAATTGGGGGGGGAGACGGCCACCAAAACCATTGTTTTTACCAATTCTGGCCAAGCACAGAATCTCGTAATCACCGGGCTTACGCTTGGAGGTAATAATCCCGACTCGTTCTCTTTCATTTCGCCAGATCTTCCTCTCAATATAGCGCCTGGAGCTGAAGCAGAGATTGAGGTTACTTTCACTCCTGGAGTGTTTGAGGAAACTCTTTCCTCCATTCTAACAGTGACCTCTAATGATACATCCGATGGGACTAAGGCCCTGACGCTTGTCGCTCGTGTTTTTGAACCTTTCAGTGACGAAGGAACTTTGTGGTTCATCGGAACTGACGATGACACACAGGACGGAGAGGGCGACAAAACCTTCAACGATCCTGCTTTCTTTAATGGAATCGATTTTTTCGTCTCGGGTGTCCGTGAAGCCGGGGAAGAAATCTTGCCAGGAAACCCGGATAGCCAGGGAGGATTGAGTGGGGATAATAATCGTGATATTGATGATGATTTTTATTTTGCAGGAACTTACAACACTGTTGTTGATGGAGGTGATTACACCCCCGTCGGCGAAGTGGCTGCCAATGAGCGCTACTATGAGAGAGCGTTGACAGCTGGTGATCCCAACCTGCGCTGGCACTTTAATTTGCCGAAATCTGTCGGTCGTAGCGACAACTTCACTTTCACCATTGATTTTTACAATTTAAGCGAGACAGATGGAGCGGATACCTCAAGCTATGATCTCTCGTTCTTTGTCGATGGCAAACAGATTGGAGAAATGCAACCTCACTCCGATGCGGATATAAGCGCCGCACAGAGCTGGGATTTCACCCTTGATGATTTGGGAGGCACCGCAGAGCTCGGACCCGGTTTTGATCACTACGTGGAAGTTCGAAGCACTCCGACCGGAAGCGCTCGTTGGGCAAGTCTTGATTACGCTAAAGTGGACATAATGGCCGGAGCTAACCAAGATCTTATCATTACGGAACTTTCGGTCGATCCAGACAACAACAACGTAACCTTCAACTTCCAAGCAAAGGTTGGGCAAACCTACGCCGTTGATCGCAGCACTACGATGCGCTCTTTCGGGGAACCCGGCGGATGGCTAGAAATCAATGATTCTCTGGTCGCTCAGTCCGAGATCCAATCATTCACTGACCCCGGGGCGGCGGCAGATAGCGCGAAATTCTTCTATCGAGTCCGTGTCACTGATGAATAGCTTATGCTTCAGCCACCGTCTTTTTTAGAAGCCGGTAGAATAACCCTTTCAAAGGTCGGATCGCAAAATGCGATCCGGCTTTTTCTCTTCTTCTTGAAAGTCTCTTAAAGACGGGATTGTTACCAACCCTGTAATTCTCCCACTCTGCCAAGGATGCTGATCCCGTATTTCCCCTTCTTGCTTCCCCCCTTGGCGAGATGCTCTTTCACCAGCGGCAAAACCGGCTCCCCCATCCAATCGAGGATGTTGTGGAGCATCATCTCGTTTTTAGTGGCATTGAAAAGAAGATCCTTCAGGCAAGCTAGGGCATCATCGGAATCACCCAGCTTAACCAGACTCCAAGCCGCCATCATACGCACTTCGTGACAGTCGTCCTTGAGAGCACTCTTCAGAATTACCTTGGCCGAAATCGCATCTTTCTCGAGCAAATGAAGACCCACAATCGCCCACCACCGTATTCCTTCGTCCTGATGGTTCATAGCCTTTACAAAATCATCGAGATTCTTCGCATCACGAGCCAAGGCCTTGTCGGATGCGTCGAGATACGCCTCTAAAGGATAGAGCTTCTTGTTTCGCACCATCTCATAGATTGTCACACCATTCTCGCTAGCTCGCCGCATCCGCATTCCCTCGGGAAGGAGTCCAGAATCATATAGCTCGAGCTGTTTCTTGCGCAGCGCCGCTTTCAGTTCGGCGATTTTGGCCTGATGTTTAGAATCATTGATGAGATTTTTAACGTTATCGAAATCGCTCTCGTTGTCATAAAACTCCTCGGATACGCGGGGACGGAAAAAACGTCCGGTCACTTCATCGGTCTTACCTGCACGGTGATGCTGCTCCCACGCTGGTGTGGCGGGAGCTTTCCAAAGATATGCCAGATGCTGACCGGCAGGCGCATAGGGCATGTAATTTTTGTGATAAGCAAATCGCTTGTCGCGCATCAGGCGAACGTGATCAAGACGCTCGTCAGCCCGCTCGCGGAATCCCAAGTGATGCTTCGGCTCAGCCTCCGCCCCTTTCCCAAAAAAGACTCGGCCCTGAAAACTTGAGGGGATCTCCGCACCAGCGAGGCTCAGCCAAGTCTTAGGCATATCGACGAAGCTCACAAGGCGCTCCACCGTTGTTCCAGGTTGGTCGGCGGGATATAGATCTTTGTATTTCTCGGGAATCCGCACAATCAACGGACAATGAACCCCGCTCGAATAGAGAAAACGTTTACTCCGCGCCATAACGCCCCCGTGATCGGAATTATAAATGATGATCGTGTCTTCATAGAGCCCATCCTTTTTCAAGGCCGCGATGCACTTGGCAACATCGCCATCCATCCGCTCCACTGCATCAGCATACTTAGCGTAGTTTTTCCGAATTACTGGAAGATCAGGATGATAAGAAAAGAGGGACATCTTCTCTGGGTCATTCTTCAACTGGTTCACGGCGCCGTGCGCCTTACTCTCGTGACTTGTGGTGGTATTATAGACACAAAAAAATGGCTGCCCCTTTTTCCTGGCTTGCCAACCGTAAGCGACGCGCTTTTTCCGGCCTCCCTGTTTCCCCCGGCCTCCCTGTTTCCCCAAATCCCAAGCCGCATGGTCATCCCGCCCCCCAATATTGTAGTCGGTCTTCCCGGGATTCGAGGTGTGATATCCAGCCTTTTTCAAAAGATCCGGGTAATACGGGATTTTGTCATGGGGAATCTCATTCCGGCTCCGCATCGGCTGCGTCCCATTAGAAATCCCATACATTCCCGTGATCCAACAAGAACGGGTCGGGGCGCAAACCGCCGCGTTATCAAAGCAATAAAGGTAGCGAAACCCCTCCTTGGCCAATTGATCAATCGCCGGAGTCTTGGTGTTTTTTCCGCCGTAACAGCTGATCCAAGAAACCCCATTATCCTCGCTGGTAATCCAGAGGATGTTGGGCTTCTGCGCCGCCTTGGCCACGCCCAAAATAGAGCCCAGAAAAAGTAGGCCGATCGTAATTCTCTTTCGCAAACTCATCGGGGCTTTATACGCATCGCCATTCCCAAATCAATCAAGGCGCTTGATCATCTCTTTTATTCTTCCAGAAATCGTAAGATAGAGAAGATTAACGGAATCAGAAAACAGCCTAAATCCTACAAGACTCCTTGGGACCTTTGATACTTAGAAGCGGGGGGCTTGTCTAAATTTCGCCCTTCCTTCATCGTGGCGGCACAATCCAGTGAGAAGCTTTACATATGATGAGCAAAACCAACCATGAACCGAAACTAGTCAGCTCTCACCAAATTACCCCTTCCCCTGTGGAATGGCGTTTGGCTCACGTTTGGATTCTTTTTATGAGCCTGTTTGGCTCGATGCTTCAAGCCAAGGAGAACCCGAACGTGCTTCTCATCTTGGTCGACGACCTGAAACCCATCATGGGGTGTCATGGCGATCCGCTGGCGAAAACACCAAACATGGACAAGCTATCGGCCCGCGGGATGCGCTTTGACCTCGCGTATTGCAATCAGGCTGTTTGCGCACCATCACGATTCGCATTGATGCTTGGCTCTCATTCCACTTCGACCGGGCTCTACGGTCTAGGCAGCCACCTGAGGAAAACCTGGCCGACCGCCACCACCATACCACAGCATTTTGCAAAGCATGGCTATCGGACCGAGTCTCTTGGGAAAGTCTATCATATCGGCCATGGGAACAAGGGTGATCCAGAATCGTTCTCAGTCCCCCACTTCAAAGAAAAGGTCATCGAATACGTCGATCCTGCATCGAAGCCGGAAGACGGACTAACTCGCGAGGAGGCCATGTTTCAAAACCAACCGTCTCCCCCGGGAGGAATGAACAAGCTTCCCCGGGGAGCCGCTTTTGAATCCCCCGATGTCGAAGACGACGCCTACGCCGACGGTCGAGTCGCCGCGGAGACCGTCAAGCGTCTTCAGGCTGCGAAGCAAAGGAAGGAGCCGTTCTTTATCGTCGCGGGTTTCGCGCGGCCCCATTTACCGTTCTCAGCACCCAAAAAATATTGGGACCTGTATGATCCTAAAAAGTTCAAACTGGCAGAGAACTCTGATCTCCCGGAAGGCTCACCCAAGGTGGCTCAAAAGCGCGGCGGAGAAATCCGGAACTACTTCCCGGTTCCCGACAAAAACGATCCCGCGCAGATCACCAAGGAACTGGCCCGCAAACTCATCCACG
>Ga0315322_10000945_pt1 | contig 22223 bp, 13 predicted proteins | sample M110021515metaG_FD_203461 | JGI IMG/M metagenome (GOLD analysis project Ga0315322, IMG submission 203461) | Ammonia-oxidizing marine archaeal communities from Monterey Bay, California, United States - M1 100m 21515 | ecosystem: Environmental > Aquatic > Marine > Intertidal zone | place: USA...
GGTTTGTAGGCTGGGTGAGTCGTAGATATGTTGCCGGTCCGACCCTTGCGGATGCCACTAAAGTAATGCAAAGATTGTCTAAAGAAGGTGCATGCTTTACTATCGATGTCCTTGGTGAAGAGATCACAACAATGGACGAAGCAACGTTCTTTTTAGAAGAATACAAGAGAGTTATTACTGCGATAACCGAGAACAGTTTAGATGCTAATCTTTCGATTAAACCTACAGCATTTGGGTTGCTACTAGATAGTGAAAAAGGAATGGAAAATATTGAAGCCTTGGTGACCATTGCCAATAGCCACAACATGTTCGTTCGATTAGATATGGAAGATCACAGAGTGACTGATGACACAATACAAGTAATGCTAGATATGCATGAAAAAGGGTTAACAAACGTTGGTGTAGTTCTGCAAGCACGGCTATTCCGTACTATTGATGATATCAAAAACATAGCAAAGAAACTCGGTCCCAAGGCAGATTACCGTATTTGTAAAGGGATCTATCTGGAGCCATCTGAAATCTCACACACTGAGCGACAACCGATAATAAAAGCAACCAATGACTGTATTGATGAAATGCTAGACGCAGGGTCTTATGTTGGTATAGCAAGCCATGACCACCCAGTAATCAATCATGCATTAGAGGCACTTTCATCACGCGGTATGGGCCCAGATATTGTCGACCCTAGAACCAATTCCGGAAAGGAACGTGTTGGCAAAGGCCCCGGATATGAATTCCAAATGTTACTCGGCGTCAGGGGGCCACTGCGCCGTAAATTACAGTCGAAAGGTCATCCGACGCGCGTATACATCCCATACGGTGAGAAATGGTATGAGTACTCGATACGACGCTTGAAAGAAAACCCTACGATTGGTACACAAGTCGCAAAGGCATTCATCATGCCATGGACAAATCGTCCGTGATTATTTGCGCTTCTTTTTCTGCCTTCGTCCGTGCTGTTGCTGTTTTGGTTTACCCAACTTTTCAGCATCAGGTAGAACTGGATTTGGATTGTGACCGAGTCGTCCTTCTTTCCATGCCTGGCGCCTTTCTCGTGGTGAATTGTAGATTGCTTCAACCCTTGGCCGAGGTGGTTCATGGAGGTATATTCTCTTAATGTCATGTGCAACAACACGGCCAGTCATCGTACGGCCAGCTCCTGTATGGATCGCTCTAATTTTCCATCTTTCATCGGCATGTTCCATGATTGATCCTGCTTTGAAAACGGTATCACGCTCAACAAAAATCGATTCGCTGTCGGAGAACTCGCCTTTGGTCAGGGTTAAACGCACCATGACGATATCAGAGCGTACAGCATTTACACGTCCGATTCTTTTGGCAGAGAGTTTCTTGCGCGAGTTACCAGTTTTAGTTTCGATACGATTGACTTCCCAACTTGCGTCTGCATGCTCAAAAATATCACCGATATGAATGGTTTCATCCTCATCAATATCGATTTTAGCTACTACTGTATGTGCGCCTTCACTTAGTAAGAATCGAATATTTATTGGTCGAGGTTCTCGTATCAGAACTGTATGGATATGTTCACACTCATCACACTTCAGTAAATAGTCACTACCTGAGCCTGCTTTCTTTTCCTTTAGAACCTCATGTCCACATGGTAGCTTACAGTTGGGGCAGTCGGTAACATTCTCTACAAAATCAACATCCTCAAATTCTTCAGAATCCTCGATAATTTCATCATCCATGTTACTTCCTCCGTATTTGTGGGCCATGGGCTACACCTTTGAGGCTGTCGGCTTATGCGAAGCCTTGTCAAGGGATGGCATAGAGCACCGCACATGCGCGAGGAATTCTTGGCATCGCTTCTGACTGCCAATAAAGATTTATCGCGTGATGAACCAGAAGTTGCGGCTAATATCGGGCTACAATTAGAGCACATGGGGCTTACCACATGGTCTATTTCAGTTAGGAGGAGACTCCGTGACGCACTATCAAGATTGGAGCCTAGTAACGTGATTCAAACCGGTGCGGGAATCGGACATCTATCTGCTTGGTTACTAGATTACTTTGAGGATTCAAAAAATATTGAGAATTTTCAAATGATTGAGGAAGGTAACCGTTTTGCTGTGATATTGACACGATTAAAGGAAAGATATTCGTCAGTACCTTCAACTATCGTAGTAGGAACTCCTAATCTACTTGCAGGGGAATTGACCGCATGGAAGGTTTCTAAATCAGGTGAGCCGCCGATGTTGCCAACTGCTGATGCGATTATCGTGGATACGTCACTACCAAAACTTGCACAAAACGTTAGTGCAATGTTGCCAAATCTTACTCCTAATGGTGTATTGTTTACAGTTGAGCCAACACCTCCTGTTGGTGATCGAACTGAAGATGACCCTGAGGTTGAAGGATTTAATGAATGGATGGAATTAATCCGCACATCGAACGAGACACATCATATCGCTTTCGCTCCACTATTTGGAGGATCAATAGTTGCTTGGTTCTCCAAGAATTAATCCTGTGATGCACTAATCAAATCTTTGATTTGTAAGAGTCCATATCCGTAGTGGTCATCATGATTATCCTGCCCACTCCTCTTTTGTGAAGAATCTGCAATCCATTGTTTCAGATTATCCAACATGTCAGGGCCGCCATCCATTAGTTCAGGATGCTCTTCGAATAGTAATGCAATAGCTCCTGTCACATAGACAGTAGCAGCACTTGTTCCAGATGAGACACCCCACTTGTCCCCAGGAATTATCACAGGAACATTGTGGCCTGGAGCAACGACTTCGGGCTTTTCATCCGGACTATTACGTGGCAATAATACTGGCCAAATACGTCCATTGTTGTCTCCGATTGACGAACCACTCCAGAGGTTGCCAGATGGATCTACGCCTCCAACACAAATCACAGAGTCAACAGTTCCAGGTGACGCCACGTCTCCATCATCATCTTCACCATCATTTCCGGCCGCCGCTACAACAACTATACCCTCATCATATGCCGAATCCACAGCATCTTCAACAGCATCGCCAAAAATGATAGCAGCACCTGATGTGGCTCCACCAAGTGATAAAGAAATGATATTAACATCATTATTAATGCACCAATTAATTGCTTCCGCAACAGTAGAATCGTCACCAGTTCCATTTGCGGCAAGAGCCTTTGCAACATACAAATCCACATCTCTTGCAATACCGGTTAGTCCTCCATCGGCTACAAGTATTCCCGCCATCATTGTACCATGGCCATTATCATCATATGGGCTAGAACTACTTCCAATGAAATCGGACCAGCCCTTCAAATTGAGATCATCTAGGTCCCGATGTGAATCATCGATTCCCGAATCTACAATACATACGCTAACTCCATCACCCGATAGATAATCGACATCGTCGTACTGAATTATCGCATCAAAGTCTTTTTCACGCTCTAAGGTTAGAGAATCAGGCCCTATCAGACTTATTTCTCCAGTAATTATTTGCCAAGCGAACCATGATAGCCCCATAACAAGTATTGCCGTTGCAACTGTTGTAACCCGTTTGATAAAATCGAAATCATTACTGATTTCAGCATCGGGTATGGGTGTTATTGCATCCATTGAATCAACCCAACAGTTCTACTGCTTCGACTAGTGATTCTGCAAATAGCCGCACTTCGTCTTCAGTATTGTACAGGTATGCGCTAGCACGAAGTGAACCCCTTTCGAGACCCTTGTTATTGAACCAAGAGTGTACACAATGCATTCCGCTTCTAACCATCACGTCAGCGGATTCATCTAGTACAATGGCGATGTCATGTGCGTCGATATTATCCAGGATAACAGAACAGATTCCGCCTCTGAGAGAAGGGTCTGTTGGACCAATGATTTCGATTCCATCGACATCTTTGATAATTGAAGTCATTACACGATTTAGAGTAATTTCATGCGCTGCCACAGCATCTAAATCGATATCAGAGATGTATTCCAATGCCGCATTTGTGCCCATTATTCCGGCATAATTACCAAGGCCACCCTCAAATTTAGCAGGAGGCTTGGACCAAGTTATAGAATCGTAGTGCGAATCATCCACAGTGCTTCCTCCGGCTCGGATCGTTCGCATTTCCTCTAGTAATTCCATCCGGCCCCATAAGCATCCCATTCCTGATGGACCCATCATTTTGTGAATTGAAAAAGCCATAAAATCAATATCCAAATCTTGTACATCGACTTTCTTATGTGGTACGGATTGTGCTCCATCAACACATACCAATGCGTCGTAGTCCTTTGCAATTTTTGCAGCCTCCTTTATCGGTACTGAAACTCCATCGAGGTTTCCAGTATGTGAAAGAGATACCATTTTCAAATTATCACCTGCATTCGCACAGGCAGCCTCGAAAGCCTCCAAATCAAATGTATTATCTTCCATAGATTTGATTACTCTGTGATCGATACCCTGTTCTTGTTCAAGTTGTAGCCAAGGAACCAGATTAGAATTGTGTTCCCGATCGGTGGTCAAAACGATATCGCCCTTTTCCCAGGACAAGCCCTTAGCTACCTGATTTAGTGAATGAGTGGCATTGTTTGTCATAACGATTTCATTAACTTCTCTAGCATTGACTAACCTCTTTAGATTAGAGCGACAATGTACAATCTTTTTTGTAACTGTATTAGCATAACGATGTACGGATCTTCCACCACATCCGGGTGTTTTTTCATAGTAAGAACGAATCGCTTCAATCACAGAATTTGGACGTAATGTCATGCAAGCATTGTCGAGGTATGCTGGTGGATTGTCACCACATAGGGTAGGGAAATCGTCTCGTCGACTTGCAAACATTACCAAGCCTCCGAGTCTGGAATAAAGTCGGAAGCGGGGCTATTTACTCCACAGCTTGTGCATGTGTATCTAGTAGGATATTTCACCCCACAACCTTCACAAACACTTCCAACAGGTCCGATTCTGTTACAATCTTCAGTGGTACAATCCAGTATAGTGTCACCATTGTTGTCACGGCTAACGGGGGCACTCTCTTGGCAAGATGGACATGATCCTTCTGCTGCCAACATCACACCATCGAGTAGCAAGTTCGCATCTGCTACTGCAGCGGCACGTGTTTGAACACGTGTACCCTCTCCCAACATTCGTTGTGGGAACCACAAAATGTGCATGAGAATGTAAATCAATAGCAATCCCGTACAGATGTGAATCGCATATGCCCAATAATTGCTAGCATCTCTTTCTGCAATAAAATGTGAGCCAGACCACCCATTGAGTGAGACTGCAAACACCCAGAAAATAACCATCATTGTCCAGGCATAAAGGCTGTGCTCAGCCATTGCTTCTTCCATTACTCTAACATCGGTGTGTACATGATGCTCTTGAACATGAAAATCGCGTGTTTCAGTAACGGCTTTCCAGAAAAAGTAAGTGAAAAAGCATCCCACTGCAGATAATATCACTCCACCTAGGGCATCACCAAGGTTTGCCCCAATCGGAAATGATGGTGCGTTAACATGAAACACAATTTGAGATCCAAAAAGAGCCCCCCAAATAATAATGATATTGATTATGTGGCCCCGCATGATTGGAAAATTGACCGAAATTTGAATAAAAAACCAGATCCACAAAATCGCTGAAACAATCAACTGAAAGAATGCGAATCCACCGATTGCAGCCATTCCAACTGTGCCACTAAGTTTGGGGTCCCCTCCGCTGAATAGTTCTGTTGAAACAGAACCTAGCAAAAAAGCGAGAAAACCAGTCAACATAGTTACAACATGAGCCTGACCCCATTCATGTCTGAGAAGTTTGAATTGGAATTTCCACTCATGTCTTAGTTGGTCAATATTATCGAGAAGAGGGTGCAGGTCGCCAAATTTACGTTCTAACACAATGTCTCCAAGCCTAAATGGCATCTCATCATGCTCAACAGAGAGAGGAGCAATCTCAACCAGAATCTCCTCCGCCATGACTTGTGGTAGCGTTACCCCCTTTGAGTTATTTCGGTTCCTACACCTCCTTAGGAGGTGAATACCGATTTTAGTTTACGGCTTCAAAAACGTAGAAAATCCCGCTTGCTATAATCCCAATCATAATTCCGTTGTGTATAGTTTGTGATTTCCATTTTTTGAGCCAGCGTTTACCAACTTGTACACCGATTAGTGCTGCTAGTACCAATACCAAAATCAGATTTAATTGGTCGGTGATTTCTTCAGGTCTGAAAATAAGATATATTGGAATACGTGTTAGATCGACACATAGTGCAAGTATACTCGCAGTAGCGGCAAATGTCATTTTATCTGTTAATCTTCTTGAAAGAAACATTGCTCGTAAAGCACCTTGGTGGCCGGAAAGGCCACCCATGAAACCAGAACCGAAACCGCCAATTCGGTCATTTGATTCAGGTATTTTGTAGCCAGTCCAACCTTCGCTAATTGTTAATATTGGAAGAATAATTAGGAAGCATCCAATCACCAAAAGTAGTGGGTTTTGTGGGACCATATTCTGCAATAATGCACCAATTATAGCGCCTAGTACTAGCCAAATACCATAGCGTTTTATGGCGGAAAAATCAACATGCTCTTTGAGGCTAAAATACTTCGCAGCATTGTGTGCACCATGGACGATTGCAACTGTAGCAATCGCTTCATGCGGCCCCATCAGTAGAAGTACAACAGGTGTCAGCATTGTCGATAGTCCAAAGCCTGCAGGAACCGTTAATGCTGCAGCAAGGAAAGCTGTGAAAACTATCAGAATAATTGTCGCTTCCACATTTACTCTCAATGAATACTAGCCAATGAACTTTTCATCATTCTAATTTCATTCTTGAGTTATCTACCCACTCATCCCAACTTGAATCAAATCCAACGTAGTGAATTAGATAGGACTCACCTGAAATATCTTGGATGATTGCATCCCACCAACTTCCTTTCCATTCAACTTTGATTTGCATACCCCGGGAATATGGGTTATTGAATGGGTGATCATCAGGTCTTTCAGTCCACCCAGTTGGCCCAACTACATACATCGTGTTCCTTGTTTCAACTCTAGCTGTTGCCCTAGAATCGTAGGTAACAGATTGAATCGCAGAGGACTTGACATTACCTTCACCCAACTTTGGATGAGCATATGCATATCCTCTAAGTATTCCATCGGAAATTATAGCATCACGAATAACGACTTCAGGTTTGATTTGCGAAGATTCTGAATCTTCAGAACCAAGCATAAATTTAGCAAGAGAACGATAGTCGATTTCTGAATCTAATCCAATTCCCATTTCGCTAAATTCACGCATTACATCATCTATTGAGATTGGGTCGTCGCCCATTTCAGTGAGAATTGTGAAATATTCTCTCGCTGAAATTGTTCCGCTATTATCTGAATCAAAAACTTGGAATGCTTCGATAAGTTCTCTTTCTTCTTGAGAATCATTTTCGATATATTCTTGAACTTCTTTGGATGCTTCATTTAGAGGTTCAATCCTTCCCCATTCGACACTATGCTCTACATCCCCATCATCAAAATGGATATTGAATGTGAAATCTGAGTTTTCACTGGCGATTATTCCAGGGAAATAGTGACCATGGTTTTTCCAATTAACAAATACTCTATCCCCCTGTTTGTACGGTATGCTTGCTGGGCGGATTGTTCCTGGTGAAGTTCCAATTACAACGGCTAATTTAGTTTCAATCGACGTGTCCTTAGGGACTTCAACTCTGTAAGTTCCATCATCATTAATCGCTACAACTTTGCATCGATTTAGCCATCGTGCATTTGTTGGACTATGATATTCGACATGGTCTCCAACTTGGAAGGATTGAGGAAGCTCAATTTCGGGAGTCGGTGGGGCTTGTTGTGGAGAATTATCTCCAAGCACCCCTAACTGTTGCAGTGCTGCGATAACCGCAGTAGTAACTGCTGCCGGATCGTTATTGATTACCGTATTACTTACTACATCTCCACCAATAACTGAATCCTGCATGCTGATGTTGTTACCTTCTGGTGAAGGTGGTGCAGGTACCCATTCATTTCCAGTCCACATAAATTTACCATCGGGACTCATTACAGGGTCGGACATGTACAGGGGTTAGAGTCTAAAACTATCAACTCTACCCCCCACAAATCAAAGATTTGATGGCGCCGAGAGAGAGATTTGAACTCTCGTGCCACAAGGACACGCGATTTCCAGTCGCGCGCAATACCAGGCTATGCGATCTCGGCCGCAAACCGGCTGACTAGCATTTCCCGTTTAACCGAAACGGTCAGAAAGGTGTATTTTTCATTCCGAATCGATTATATCAGAAAGTTTTGTCGCCACGAATACGCCACCATGGCTTAGCGGTATAGCACCTCATTGGTAATGAGGAGGTCGCGAGTTCAATTCTCGCTGGTGGCTCCAAAAACAGGTAATATTGTCTGTTTTCAAAAGTGATATGTTGGGGTAGAGTTGATAGGGTTCAGCGAACCCGTAGGGTTCGGGTTGTGCAAATGTTAGCGTCAAAGAAAACTCCTGTCGCCCTATTTCTCACAGTGCTAATGTTCAGTAGTATTGCTACTGCAGCAGTTAGTTCTTGGAACGGTCCTTCTGGCCTTGCAGGAACTACAAAATCGATATCTGATTCGTTTGAAGTTCCGGGTAATGCAACAGTCATTGATGCTTGGTTAAACATTGACGAAAGCGGTTACTTAGAGGATGGTAATGGAGTAACATGGTCTGGAGAAAATGTTTCTAACAACTTTAGTGTTGGCCAGTTCACCAACACAATGATCGGTAAATTCGATGGTGCAATGTCTCTAACTCCTGACAGTGCAGTTTCCAACGTTGAAACATTTTCTGCTGCCACTCTTCAACTTCCATCTGGATGGTCACACACCGGTTCAATCTGGGAAGCAGTAAATCCCACTGGACTTGGCGGAACAGTTAGTGGCTCAACTCGAACACTTGCACATGGCTATGTTCCTGCAACCGCCGCCGGTGGAGGTGTGGTGGCAGCGACTTTGCCCGGCCAAGGATTACCGGCTAATACCGCTGGCGCTCTTGTGACTCCACAACTTTCACTACCTTCTCCAATCAATAATTTCAATTTCACCTTCTCACATTGGCATCACCTTGATGTTGATGATGGTGCATGGGTGGAGTACAAATTAGACACAGGTGCTTGGACCTACATTGAGCCCGTCGGAGGTTATCCATCTAATATCTCAACATCTGCTACAGTACCAACAGGTGCTAACAGTAGTGGATTTGGCGTATTTGGGGATGGTAATCATAGTGGTTGGGTCTCTTCAATATTCAATTTGGATAATCTGACTGGAATTGGTACTGCATCTACATTGCAGTTTAGATTCCAAGTATGGACTGACAATAACAGCACTTCAAGACCGGGTTGGTTCCTTGATGATTTTAGTGTTATCAATGTAGGTAATTCAGTTGGATTATGGCATCACGGATGCTATGTTAATACGGGTAGTTGTTTCTACAGCAATAGCGCTCAAGGAATGCTAGTTGCAGATATAGATCTGTCAAACACCACTTCAGGCTCGGTTGTTCAAACCCGTTTAGAATTTGATCTTGAAGGTTCTTCCTACGACAATTTTTGCATTGAATTATCATCTAATAACGGGACCACTTGGACAGATATTTCTTCTAATGGAAATGGGGGTGCAACCACTTCAACATGCCGTTCAAGAATAGGTACAATTCCCGGTTCTAGCTATACTTTGCCAAATGGTAGCACGGTAAACGACCAATCAGGAGGGTTTTTCGTAGTTGATTTTTCAATTCCTTCAGCAATGATAGGTGCAACTGGGCCATCACTGATCAAGTATTATGTTGAGACTGATAGTTCAGTACAATATGGAACTCCAAACGATGAGCGTGAAGGATTGACTGTTGATTGGTACAAAGTTGTCAATTCATCCGGATCTGTACTTTATTCAAACCCCCTAAGTAATTCATCTTCTGCAACTCATTTCGGAAACAATGGGGCTGCAGATGATTGGGCTTTCATTCAAATTGGAGCTGGTGGTTTCTCACTAACCGATGGCCTAGAAGATTCACCAGCATTACCGCCTGGCGGATGGAGCGTATCTAACCAAGCAGGCCAAATCGGATGGGAATTTGGTGCTATTTGTTCAAATTATACCGTTGGTCCGAGTTCGTTCCCAAGCGCAAGTCTAGGATTTGGAACTAACCTGTGTGGCACTTATGATGCAGGCTCAGATAATTCACTAATTTCACCAAATTATTTTGTTCCATTAGGTGCCAGTGCGCGTTTCGTATGGAAACATTGGATGTGCTCTGAAGATGCTTGGGACGGAGGTGCCCTCTATGTTTCAGTCAATGGAGGTGCATGGAATCAGGCATATGTTAACTATGCAAATGGTACTAACTGGTATGATGGGCAGATTACTAACACAGTAGCTTTCAGTGGAACGGATGTGTGGGATGGACGGCAATACGTTGCCTCTTCAGGCGGCTGGTCGTGTAGTGGTGTGACCATTCCTTGGCTTGACATGGCATATGATGTGTCTAACCTTTCGGGCAATAACGTTTCATTCAAATTCCGACAAATGGCGGATTCAGCGGTTCAAGAGCCGGGCTGGTATGTAGATGATATCGGATTGGAAGTAGATTGGTTTGAGACCGAGGGTTCATGGATGAGTCCGCTTGTAGCAACTCATGACCTTGGACAAGGGTTCGTAGATGCAGACGTACTGTTGCCAAACAATACATGGTATGGAGTAAATATTCTAGATTCAACAGGACAGATTATTGCTGGACATGAAAATATGACACTACCTGTCTCATTGGCAACCATTGACCGTGACGCACATCCTGGTGTCCATATCGAAATTATAATGGGGACTGACGATGAGTATTATACTCCACTAATTAGTGAATTATCTGTTGGTGCAACTCGCTACTTTGGTGACTCTAATGGTTGGAATCTTCCATCTAGTATTACTCGATTATCGAATGGAACCTGGGAAAATACCGGTGGTTCATCACAAGTAATAACTGGGCAATCCGGTTTTTCATCTAGGCCGATTTCATCTGCGATGATTACTGGTAATTTTTCACAAACAACCGCATCTCTCACAACGATGGGAACTCAAGGTGTTTCTACTAATACAGTGAATTCTATATTGGACCTTGGTGGAATGAAAACCCACCTAAGTCCAACGGTTACGATGGCGCCAGGGGCAATGGTACAATCGCTAGTCTTCCGTGGCTCATTTGCTCAACCAGCCCATGATGCGTCCATTGATTTAGCCGATAATGGAGTTTTAGATTGGGAATTCCCTTCCGACCCTGCATATGGGTCGTATGGCTGGCAAACACGCGTGGATTCAACATCTGTATTGCATTCGGTTAGTGTCTCAGGAAATGATACTATGTCGATTATGATTCCAGAAGGTGCAAACATACACAGTTTGCTTCTAGGTATTACACCATCAGGCAATACAGATCCTCTTTCAATTTCTAGTGGTGGAAATTCTTTCTACCAACTTTATGCCTATAATTGGTCTACAACCGTTCTTTCAATCTCGAATCCTCAGTTGATTGCATCCGGTGTTCACACAGATAATAGTGGACGGAATTGGTCAATGATAGATATTGATCTAATTTCGTCTCCAACTACCTCATATACCATCGGTTCTTTTGCTGTTGGTTACACTCTTTCTGAAAACGTATCTGGCTTAGGTCAGGTTGTGAAGACGTATCATGAATACAATTCAAACAATGGTCTAGAGTCAATTGTAGATGTTCCTCTGACTTGGACCTCTGTTGCAGGCGGAGTCGCAATTGATGGTGGCGTGTACCATGAGAATATGATTACAAATCATCCATTTACTGTTCCTGAAACATGGTATCCCGATGGTTACCAACAGGGCTTTACAACAAGCCACCACCATTTACTAGGTAACGAAAACATCGATGAGATTCATCTTATTGGTCTTGATTCTTCGGGGGATAATCTCGAAATTGTACTTTCAGATATTTCGAATGGAGGTACTTTTACCCAATCAACTGGCTTTGGAATGCTAACTTTGGCAAATACTTCTTCGGTTAATGAAATAGGAGGGCGACTTATTGTAGATTGGCAATTTGAAGTTGATTGGGATTGGGATGATTCTCAATCTATGTCATGGTCTGCACAAGGGTTTGATGAAAATGGAGAAGGTCTTTCTCCGGCTACTGCGCAATCAGGTGGTATCGCAACCCAGGCTAGTGAAAATGATTTACAGGTAGATTCTTGGAATGTAGTAGACCTATTTGGCCATGAATTATCCGATGCCTTTTCACCAGCTTATCCATTTTGGGCTAAAGCCGGAACCCAGGTCTCTGTTTCAGGAACAGTACGATTTGAAAACACACTTGATTTACGGCCGCAGATAAATGATTTCGTGGTAGCAATAGATATCGATGGAGCCAATGTTGTCCTAAATACAACTGGTGCAGGGCAATGGACTGGACTAATTACTCTACCATCAGATGCCACATTAGTCAACCTGACGCCTTATGTGATTCGTGCAGGACCGATCACTGGCGCAAATGGAGCTGAGGACAAGACTCTTACTAATCCGGTAAATATACGTCTTGATGATGAATCACCATGGGCTTCTAATCTGCAAATAAATAATGGCCAACGGTTGTTAGCAGCAGATGGCTATACTTGGGATCCCTCGACAACACTTTCCCTCCAGGTAACAGTTACCGATAGCCAAGCACTTGGTGATGAACTGGTAATGCACTACTGGCGAGAAGTGCTGGATGATACAAATGGCGACGGTATCGCAGACTATGATGAATATCAGACAACTGCAAGGAATTTACCAGAAGGAATCTCTGGTGAAAGAACCCTGACATTCAATGGAATTGATGTTTCGGGATTAGAGATGAATGCCCTCTTCTCAGTGTTCTTTACGGGAACTGATTATGCCGGGCATTCACTTGTCTATGGTGGTAATTCAGGAATTGATAATGACATGGCGACACTAATTATTGCAGTTAACGAGCCAACTAATATTCCATCGACTGGACTTAGTATGGACAGAATCGTGATTGAAGAAAATGAATACTTACTTGCAGGGCAGATGCATACACTTTCTATGGAAATTAGCGATGCCAATGGAATTAATTCAATTGATATTGTGACCGTCAAATTACTTGGTGCAGATGAAGACAACATTGGGGTTATGACATGGGAGCCTCGCAATGGTGCAATTTATTCCAATGAATTATCGCAACTAACATTACACGATGTAATAGTAACCGATGAAGGTTCATATTCCGTTGTGGAATGGCAATTCACACTGGATTGGGATTTTGATGAAACACTCCTGCCGGAATATGCAATGCCTGGCATAGTAGTATACGATGACGATGAATTAAATCCAGTTGCATTGATGACTAATTTAGGTGAAATTAGATGGCAACTCGATAACGATCTAAAAGTAATAGTTGGAGATATGAGTGATAATACACCTCCGCTATCTGCAAATAATTCCGAGCACATATATGTTCAACCTGGTGATGACCTAACATTTTCGGGACTTGTTGTATACAATAATACAGGTGCAACACTTGTAAATCTCCCTGAGCAGGGGTTAGAGGTTACTGTTGCAACTACCTATGGCTCTGAAGATTTGTCAGCATATGCTGAAGTTACTTCAGGTGGGGAGTGGACTACAGGGATGATATTGCCTTCACGATCTTTACTTGAAGATATTCTAATTGTTGATTATTCCATTACAGGGGTGCAGCAACCTGGTGACGATGTTAGCAATGTTGAAACCTATGTCACTGTTGATGAAATAGCACCATCTGTTGAATTTTCTACAAAACCGATGGTGCTTGATGATGCTGAATTAGAGGTTCAACCATTTGCAATCTTAATTCTCGACGATGGTGGAATGTCTGGCGATGATTTGCGTGTAAACTGGGCGTTTGTTCGCAATGGAGTTGCACTAGATAATGGCCAATCAAGTGATCTCATCCCATTCATCTCTAGTAACGCAGATGCATGGTCATATGTTGGTAGTATTGACTTTACCGAAGGTGTAAATGTTAGCCTAGAGGATGGGGATGAACTGATTTGGTGGATTGAAGTGACCGACAGAGCAGGTAATTCTGCAACAGGAACTGGTCTTTCATATATCGATGCACTGAATACTGAATTTACCGTATTATCATTTGATGTAACGATTACGAATCTAGAAATCGCGCTTTCTGATGGTAGTACTCCTCGTGGTAACGAAATAGTCGAAGGTACTGAAATCGGAGTAGTTGTACATGTTAGAAATTTAGGTACTCGACCTGGAACAGTTACGATTACTTTGATGGAAGACCTTGGTCCAGATCGAAGCTGGCTTTCACACGCGAGTGTAGAACTTTCGTTATCTCCTGGTCAAACGCTTGAATCTATACCGCTTCTGTTCGAGACCCACGGTAGTGGTTCTCAAAATCTGCATATCAATATCACAGGAATGGATACTTGGGTTGAAAATACGATGTTACCACATTGTTATGGAATTGAAAGTAGGGCATCTTGTGACTTGAATGTTGAATCTGATATGCCACGAGTAATCAGCCAAGATGAAGCAGAATCTGGCTTCGGTAGCTTTACTGTAATTATTTCAGTACTTGTAGTACTTCTTGGAGGTGCGGCACTCGCAATTGCAGTATTACTTCGTAGAAATACCCCAGGTGAGAGTATATTCTATGATGATGATGACGAGTGGGATGACGATGAGGAAACTTTCTCTGAGCAAAAGGTCACTCCAATCTTGCCGCCGATGGCCCCGAAACGACCTGATATGAATGCTGCAACCAAGACGCTAGAATTAGAATCGGTCTCACCTACTGAAATCGTGCTAGAAGAACCAGCAAAAGAAATTATCACGAATGAATCCATACCAATGGATGACCCTTGGGCTGATGTGGATCATACAACGGATGTAGAAAAAGAAGAACTACCGGTAATCGAGGAAGTAGAAGACAATTCTGAAATTGAAGAAGATGTGGATGAAATAATCGAGGATTCTGTAGTTGAGGAAGTTGAGGAAGTTGAGAACACAGAATTAGACTTTTCATCAATGACTGTTGCCCAACTCAAGGTTGAATTGAAGGAACGTGGCTTATCATTGAAGGGTAGAAAGGTAGAGTTACTAGCACGCTTGCAAGATCAGTAAAGCCCGTCAAACGCGCGCGTAGCACCCTAATTTGACCGAAATCCATTAAAGCCTATTTTACTGATTTGAAATTAGAGAGCGACCCTCTCTAGATGGGATTGGCATGACTACAACAAGCGAAAGCAGGAATACTGCAGCACGAGTTCGGGATTTACAAACGCAAGTAGATGACCTCAAAGAATTGGTAAATACACTTCTTTCAGTTATTTGTGAGGAGCCAGATGGCGTCTCAAGTGGGGCAGCACCATCATATGGTCAGCCCAAAATGAATTACTGCATGTAATCAGCCTTTGATTACAGCAAGTGGTAACATTCTGGCAATTGGTTTAGTCAGGCCAGCCGAGTTAGATAACCGAATTACCTCATCTACATCCTTGTAGGCATCAGGTGCCTCTTCAGACAAAATGTTAGGTGTGTTTGCATGGACTCTTATTCCTCTTGATTCCAAGTCTCTTTTAATCGCATTACCATCGATTTCTCTTTTTGCTGCAGAACGAGAAAGTTTCCGTCCCGCACCATGGCATGATGATGCGAATGCCCGATTACCAGCCGCTCCTTCGAGTAGCCAAGAACCGGTCCCCATATCACCAGGGACCATAACTGGCTGTCCCGGCATTGCTCTTGTTGCACCTTTACGATGAACACAGCACTTGCAACTTTGTCCATGGATCTCATGTGTTTCAATTTTAGCAATATTATGACTAACATCATACAACAATCTTGTATCTACTTCAAATTCTGCAGCAAGAGCTTGGCGAAGCCTATGTGTTAATGCACTCCTATTAGCAAATGCGAAATTAGCAGCACCATTCATTGCGTCGAGATATGATTGACCTTCAGTGCTATGAATCGGGGCGGCAGCAAGTTGTCTATCTTGAATTTCAAAGCCCCAATCGTCATTGTGCCATACACCATCTCGTCCACGGTACTTCTCTTCGAGGAGGCGCACATGGTCAGTACAAACTTGGTGACCTAAGCCTCTGCTGCCTGAATGAATCATACACATAACCTGTCCTTCATACAAGCCATGTGGGTTTCCTTCTTCGATGGATTGAACGGTTTGAAGTTCTAAGAAGTGGTTGCCGGAACCTAATGTTCCCAGGGCCTTAATGCCTCTTTCCATGGCTCTCTCAGATACGCCTTCATCGGTTTCTAAAACTCCATTTGATTCGATATTTTGTAAATCTTCATCATATGCAAATCCAAGGTCTACCATGGCATCACTCCCTCGTGAGATTATCTCATTTAGGTCATGTTTGCTAATATCGAGACCACCTTTGCCAGATCCACCAGAGGGTATTCGACCGTTTAGTCGACCAGCTAACTTATCGATATTTGGAATGTCATCTACACTGCAATCAAGCGCAACTAGTCTTACTCCACAGTTGATGTCGAAGCCAACTCCACCGGGAGAAATTGCTCCACCTTGGTCTCCCCATTCCAAATCTGTAGCCAGAACGCCACCGATTGGAAAACCATAGCCGAAGTGCCAGTCTGCCATTGCCCATGCCTCGCCTACAACTCCTGGCATAGATGCAATATTGACGAGTTGTGAGATTGACCTATCATCACTACTATTGGCGAGGTGAGCCGAATCGGCAACAATCATAGCATCAACTTTCATCGATGCATGACGCCTAATGCGTAGAAGACCATCACCCTCGACCTCGAGGTGCTTCTGCCATTCGCCATCGGCCACGTGCCTGCGAAGCGTTCTATCTCTTCATTTCTATGCTTCAAAAGGGGATGGTTTGAAGTTAGATTGGCTACCCCCACTACCTGCCCATAGGGCAGGTGATGATTCTGGGTCTTCCGCCAATTGACCTCCAAGTATTCCATGACAATGGATACACACGTCGTCAATGTCGCGTTACAGACTTGTGGTTTTGGACTTGTGATCCTAAACGCGAAACCTGCGGTGACACTGAAGAAGATGAATATACATTCATCGGTGCTCCAATTATCAGTGGTTTCACTCAACGTGGTCGTGAACTTAAAGATTCGATGCGTGAAGCATTCATTTCTTTCTTGGAAGAGCGTGAACACACACGTATAGAGCCATACCCGGTTCTTGCAAGATGGCGTGATGATATTCACCTTACTATTGCAAGTATTGCTGATTTCCAACCCCATGTGACATCGGGTGCAGTAGAGCCACCTGCAAATCCTTTGGCAATATCTCAACCATGTATTCGCTTGAATGATGTCGACGCTGTTGGACGCTCAGGCCGACATTTGACAACTTTCGAAATGATGGCCCACCATGTGTTCAACCGGCCGACTGAAGGGCGAATGTTCTATTGGATGGAAGAATGTGTTCAGTATTGTCATGATTTACTATGCGATACATTCGCAATTGATCCAGTCGAGGTTACCTATGTTGAGAACCCTTGGTCTGGCGGAGGAAACGCCGGTGCCGCAGTTGAGGTCATCGTTGGTGGTCTGGAACTTGCAACACTTGTGTTCATGGATCTTCAAGAGGATGAAGAAGGAGATGTTGAAATCAAAGGCGTCAAGTATTCAGAAATGCCTTTACAAATTATCGATACTGGTTATGGCCTCGAAAGGTTTTGTTGGGCAGCAGCAGGAACCCCTACAATCTATGAGGCGATTTATCCAGAAAGTGTTGCATGGCTAAAGGAGCAAGCCGGATTCTCTGCCGAAAGATTTGAAATGAGTCAAGAAGAACTAGATTCTCTTCTCGGGGAGATGAGTCGCTTATTTGGTATAATGAACATTGAAGCTGGTAGTGACGGCGACCGAATGCGTGAAGTGTTCCTTACACGCTTAGCGGAGAGAGGACATCCCATCAATGCAGAATTGTTCACGGCCATTACAGACCCATTGTCGAGAATTTATGCAATTCCAGATCACATGCATGCTCTAGCAAATATGCTAGGTGATGGACTTGTTCCATCAAATGCGAAAGCAGGATATTTAGCTAGAATGATTGCTCGAAGAGTATTGAGAATGCGTGATGAATTAGGACTTGAAATTAGTCTATCTGATTTGGCCAATCACCATCTTGATGTTAATTATCCAGCAGCAAGAATGAAACAAACGCACGAAGGTCTACTTACGATTCTAAAGGGTGAAGAGGAACGCTATAACGAGATGCTACGCAAAGGAAATCAAGTTGTTAAAACTGCAATTAAAGATGTCTCTCAAAAGGCTACTGAATTGCCAGATGAAATATTATTCACAATCAACGATAGTCATGGAATTGCGCCGGACCTTGTAATGAATATTGCAAATAATCTTGGGTGGAATAATCTTACTTTACGCACAGGTTTCAATGCAGAAATGGCAGAAAGGCATGCTGCAATGGCAAAGGATGCTGCAAAGGAAGTTTCAGCCAAACCTTTGATTGAAAAAATACCTGAGTTACCAACTACCGTTCCACTATACTACGAGGATGTATCTCAGCAAAATTTCGAGGCTAGTGTCTTGTCTTGTCTCGAGTTGGTTGGTGATGATCACCCCGATGAAGCCACACACGGAGTTATACTTGACCGAACATGCTTCTATCCAGAAGGTGGAGGCCAGGAAGGAGATTACGGTAGCCTGACATGTGATTCTGCATCACATTCAGTACTGGACACTCGTAAGGTTGGAGATTTAGTAGTACACCTTTGTTCTGGTCCATTTGAAATTGGGGATATGGTTCATGGTGAATTGGACTGGGATAGAAGACGCCAATTAATGGATCACCATACAGCAGTACACATTGTTGGTGGAGCCGCAAGACGCTTACTCGGCCCGCATATTTACCAAGCAGGAGCCAATAAATCAACCGAGTCTGCAAGGCTAGATATTACTCATCATAGACGCTTATCGAGAAAAGATCTGGATGAAATTGAAGCCTTGGCAAATGAAGTCATTCAGAATGTTTCACGTACTGAAAAAGTCACATTAGACCGCAAGGATGCTGACCGTAAATATGGTTTTGATCTTTACCAAGGAGGGGCTCCAAAGGGAAGTGATATCCGCATTTTACGGATTGCCGATCATGATATCCAAGCATGTGGTGGAACCCATCATGATGAGCCCGGCCGTATTGGTCAAATCCGTATTATCAGGTCTAATGCAGTTCAAGATGGTGTCGAGCGCCTACATATTGTTGCAGGACAAGCAGCAATGATTCATGCTAGGGCGCAAGAAGATATCTTACGTAATTCAGCAGATGTATTCCAAGTTCCAGTTGATGAACTACCGGCTGCAGCAAACCGTTTCTTTACTGAATGGAAGGATCAAAGAAAAAGAATTGAGGTCCTTGAAGCGGAAATTGTACGTCTCCGAACCAGCGGTGGTGGCGATAATATCTCTGAAATAAATGGAATCAGAGTTGTTGTTATGGAAGTTGACGGCGACCTCAAACAGATGACGAAGATGCTCAAAGAATTGACACTTGAACCGAGTAAGCCAACAGTTGCAGTACTTGGAAGTCGAGAAGGTGGCGGGAAACTAATGATTGCAACAACTGAAAATTCAGTTGCTAGTGAGGCATACAATGCAGCAGAAATCTTGCGTGGAATATCTTCCCACATCAATGGTGGAGGTGGAGGCCGTCCGACTTTTGCTCAAGGTGGTGGCTCAAACCCGGATGGACTACCGGCTGCACTAGATGCAGCTAGAGAAATCATAGGTGTCTGAGAGCAGCAATGTCAAAACCAGAAACTGCTCTTGACAACGCTTCAGTAGGTGAAAGCCAAGCAAAGTCTGAAATTTCATTTTCCTTCAGTTTTATTTGTGAATCATCTCCGCTCCACTCAGCTCGATATGTAAATGAAACAAATGAAATTCCTTCATTTGTAAAAATACGCTGAGTGATGATTGGTGCATCATCTTCTAATTCAATTTCAATTCCCATCTCTTCCAGAGTTTCTCGGACACAGCCGGTTGCAGGGTTCTCATCATGATCCATGTAGCCACCAGGTAAGGTCCAAGATCCAACGAAGTGACCACGCTCAATCTTACCCATCAAAACGTTTCCATCACTATTGAGAACCATTACCTTAGATACCAATCGGTGAATAGAGCGGTAGATTGCTTCTCGTGCTATCGGGTGGACGGAATCATCACTAATGCATTCATCTTTCCATGCCCAGTGTTCTGGCCATTCGATTAGAGGGTGTGCCTTAATCACTTCATGGCCCAGTATTTCGAAGTTGTTTTTGGATTCCCATGTTAACCCAAGTCGACTTGCTTCTGACGTAGTCGGCAATCTAAATTTTGTATTGCCAATTGAATTCATTACTGGCAACTGAGGCCCATTGCCGTCTGAATCAACAAGCAAAACCTTTCCGTCATGCTCGAGGTACAAGACTGAAACAGGGTGGTCCATAACCGTCCGACTATTCTTCTTCGTTTGAAGTAGTCGCATTTTCGTGATTATAATTCCCTTCTTCCAGTAGTTTAGCATCGATTGTTTTCTTGACCTTCGCCCCTAGTTCTTTGAGTCCATCAGTTCTTTTGATGACGTTTCCACGATTTTTCACAAGACGATCATGTGCTTCTTCGAATGCGGTGTTTGCTTGCTTCAACCTCATACCGATACCCTCAAATGATTCAAGAAACAGAACAATTTGGTCATGTAAACCACCAGCCTGTTCAATCAATTTAACTTGGTTTTGACTTTGATGTTCGCGTTTCCACATGTCTTTGATCAATAGTAACGCTGTCATGATGGTGGCACCAGTGACGACCTTGACATTTACATTACCTGCTAGGTCCATGTATAATTCAGGGCTTTGTCTCATAGCAGCTCCAAAAGCACTCTCAAGTGGTACGAACATTAGTACAAATTCTACTGAGTTTATTTTCTCCATGTCTTGGTAACGCTTGGCAGCAAGACCCTTAGCATGCCCAGCAATCGATTTACAATGTTCCTTCATCGCAAGTTCCGCATCTTCTTCAGTTTGTGCATTAACATACTGCTCCCAAGCCTTGAGAGATACCTTTGAATCAATAATTACTTGGCGATTGTCTGGTAGATAAATGATAAAATCAGTACGCTTCCTTTTGCCATCACTTGCAGTTTCTGAAAGTTGTTTGGTGTAGTCCTTTCCTTCTACAAACCCCATTGACTGTAGAAGGTTTTCAAGAACCAATTCTCCCCATGCACCTTGGGCTTGTGAATCCGCTTTGAGAGCTCTTGTCAAATTATTTGTTTCATCAGATAATTTGAGGCCTAATTCAGATACAGAATTGATTCGCTCTTCAAGCCGAGTTCCTCTCTCTAGAGATTTAGCTTCAATTTTATTCATGTTTTCAGTATACTCTTTGAGTGCTTTAGATAGAGTTTCTGTAGCTGCGCTAAATGTTGTTGTTTTTTCCGTATCTGCTTTGGCTACTGCTTCTTCAAATGCAGTCTGTGCTAGTACTGTAAAAGTATCTTTCATTGTAGTTTCATAGCCTTTAAGTGACTCATTTAGTGAGTTCTCTTTCGCCTCAATTCCAGCTAAAATAATGTTTGCTTCCATTTGCGATTCGAGAACTAATTTTTTTGTTCGTTGCTGCATGACATACCACACAACGAATGCTGAAAATGCTATTGCTAGAGAAAAATACACAATTTCCATAAGACCACTACGATTGTTTATGCGGCAGAGGTTATTGAATCCATTGCTTTTGTTTGGTGAATGATTGAAGTATTGTGGCGCTTTCCCATTGTTGTGCGAGTCGAGCAAATCAACGAAGGGGTTTGGGCCATGACCTACCTTGTTGTTTGTGAAGATAGTCAAAAAGCAACTCTAATAGATCCGGTTTGGGATAACTTGAGTGACTATCTCTCACTGCTAGAGGAAGAGGGACTTGAACTCGAGTATGCAATGGCAACTCATACGCATGCTGATCACATAACCGGTTGCTTCAAGCTAGCAGAAATTACTGGATGTGAATATGTGATGTGGAATGATACGCCTTCAATGGGTGTTACTATTTACGTTGATGAAGAGACTTCAGTTTCGATGAATGAGATAGAATTTCATTTCCATCATGCTCCCGGACACACAGGAGATTCAATGATTATCGAATGTGATGGCTATATTTTCACAGGAGATTTCCTATTCA
>Ga0315322_10000949_pt1 | contig 22194 bp, 14 predicted proteins | sample M110021515metaG_FD_203461 | JGI IMG/M metagenome (GOLD analysis project Ga0315322, IMG submission 203461) | Ammonia-oxidizing marine archaeal communities from Monterey Bay, California, United States - M1 100m 21515 | ecosystem: Environmental > Aquatic > Marine > Intertidal zone | place: USA...
AGATAGGCAAATCCCGCTCAGCGCTTTGGTAACTAGCTCGCGAATAAAGAGCAATGTATTCGTCGAGTTGTTTACGAAAGGGGACAAGGCCGGTCAAAAGAACGTATGGCATTTTTTTTGCTGGTGGCGACATGACGGTGGGCTGTATGCCCATTGGGTCTTCCATCATTTCCATTTCAGAAAAACCTCCTGCAAAAGAGGGGTCCCCGTCCATGAGCGAATCATCTTGATCGGCAATAGCAACGATACCAGCAGTCGCGATTAACTGCTCAAGCGGGAAAATGACTGGAAGTTGTCTGCGCTGTATGTCACCAAGTAATGGACGATTCAATCCCGCATCAACGGATAGCCTACTTATCTCAGTAGGATTCCATACTTCGAGCGAAGCACTTGGCTCAATACTTGCAGAACCAAGGCTTTTATTGAGTTCTGTTTGTTGATCAGCCGGAAGTGGTCGATTCAATAAGCTATTTGCATTCTCGACTAAACGCATAATCTGAGCAGGGTCTTCTTTTGACGACCGAGTTTTTGACCTCAAAGCATTGAGGCCACCCCAAGCAAGCGGCAAACTGCATAACACCACAATTGCAACAAGTATTTTTTCACCATGGTTTGCAACGAAGCCAAAGATTGCTTCAGGTGTAAATTTTATTTTTGGAAGTCCCATAAAATAAATCCTCCGTACTTATTCTTGTGATTCAGTATCTAGCCCCAAGACTGACGCGTCAGGTTTCTGGGCAAGTGCAATCGCTCCCCTCAGTTCAACATTAAAATCATAGCGTCGAACACCATCTGTAGACATCGCATCTGAGCCCATTCCACTCATCATCTCACCACCGCCATACATGCCTTCCTCACCATACGAGGAATCGGCACTACCAGGATTCACCCTGACTTGTCGGACATCAATTGGCACCGACATGGTTGCGAATGCTCGAAGAAGAAGGTCCAGTTTTCGCTGGTCAACCCGACCCTTTAAGCAAAATGGAATGTAATGAACAAATTTTGTGTCGGGTGATTCTGCAACGAGTTCACTCTCTAAAGGCGTTCCCTCGGAATCTACATAAATCCAGTTCAGCAGAGCGTCGTCGTTATCCTCTGAAGCTGAATCAATTGGCATTCCTGTAAATTCATCATACATCTCCTCCTCCATGCCGTACCCGCCGACGTTAGCAAATCGGGGGTTCGCCGGCTTGCCCATCATCTCGCCATCCATTCCCATGTCCATTCCCATATCCATTTCCATGTATTCGTCAAAGCCCGCCGATTTTGTTTTTAAACGCCCTCCTTTGCGTCCGCCGGGATCTTCTTCTGCAGCGCGATATCCGACTGCCAGTTGGCTGATGTAAGGAATTGTTGCATTGTGGGCCCCAGTCGACTCATTGTTTGCTTTTGCGATTGCATCGCAAAGAATTTCATACGCCCAAAGCTCTTCTTGCGCGAGAAGAATTTGCTTTGTAGACGGTGTCGATGTCCAGTAAAAAGTTTGAAATAGCTCATTTTGGTCCATCGCATCCCAAATAACCTTGTTGTCTGCGTCCTCATCGGTGATAGCCATGTCTGGAGGCATTCCGAATTCACCCCTTCCGAATCCGCTCTCTCCTCCTAATGCTTCCATTGATTCTTTTGCATCAATTCGACCGGGTAGCTTTTGGACAACACGACGAATTCTCTGGAGATACCGGTCCCGAAAACGAGTAGGTAAGTCTTGATCAGGTCTCAAACTACTAATTGCTCTCAAGAAATCAGCCCCAATGTCAGCTGGGGTAGGCCAAGTTCTAATAGCTTTTTGTTGATCCCAAAGATATGTCCACTCAGCGAGGATTTGTTCGCGAAGAGTATCATTTGAACGTGTGATCACCTCTGCCCAATCTGATTGTGGATGTCCAAACTCCTCAAGACCCTCAGCGTTCTTACGCGCAACAGAGTCAATTGAATCAACTTTTGACTTTACGGCAGATGAGCGAGTATTTATCTCATTAAGAAGCTTTGCATCAGCAGTAAATGCAAGAGGGACAAGTACAAGTGGCATAAGAATCGCCAGCAGCCAAAAGTGATACTTCTGTACTTGCTTTAGATAGCCTTTGATATCATCTGGAATTTCGACCATAGTCTTTCCAATTTAATGGGGGGCTTGATTCGTGTGCCTTTTTATTACCGCGCGAATTTATTGTTAAAAATCGTCACTACGACTCTCAGCAACCAATTCAACAGCTCCCGGTGTTTTCGGTTTCCAGACGAATTGAATTACAAATTGATATTTTTTTAACTCAATCCCATCTTCCATCAACTCTCCACCGGCTCCTCTGGATGGGATTCGGCTTGGACCCATTCCCATCCCATCATCACCAATACTGTCAACAGCCGTTGATACCCAGTAGTCCTCGATTGGGTTGGATTCGATGATGGCCGGAAAGCCGATACCAATTTCCTTCGGCAAAACTTTTTCTCCAGCCATTGGGCCAGCAGATACCGTTACAATCTCTCCTCTTTCACCCAAAAGCGATTCGATCAATGTCGTCCGAAGGTAGGTCCGGCCCTCAAATGGTGCGTGATAATCCTCGTTGTGGAAATGATGTCCCACAATTTGGATGACCCAACCAGCGCCTGAAGGACTTTCTGGCTCATTTTCATCGAATTCATCTGCAATGGCATCTGTGCTCTCATTGCCGTCAACACTCGTTTCAGAGTTCGATTCATCAGCAGAATCGGCCTCAGATGGTTCAGCTTCAGAAGGATCTTCTTTATCAAAACTTCCAAGCTCTGCTGCAGCTATTGTGCTTCTCCAATCTTCTTCAATTGGCTCAAACCAAGCAGAGAGATCTTCGAAATACTGGCAGTCCAAAGAGTCGACATGGAGCTCGTCGTAATTAATTGAAATTGGAATAGTCGGTGTTACTGCAGAGATCGTTTGATTTGCACGAGCTTCTTCTTCAGCACGTGCGGCCTCGGCTTCCTTGATTTCATCTCGAAGCACTTCATCTGTCTTGTCCGGTTCATCGCGCGGAATCATGGACTCTATCGTGCGAATTAATTCAAGAGTTTGAAAACGACGATCGCCGATTTGAATTAATCGCTGCTGTGTATTCAAAATTTCGAGCTGTTCAGATTGGGCCTGCTGAAGACTGCTTTGGATTTGTGATGACTTTGCAACCACGGAGTCAATTTGTGTAAATGCATCTGCGAAAAGACTCTCAGAGTAGCTGCTCCAGGCAACATATATACCTAGAAAATTAATGAGTGCAGCAACCAAAAGGCCTAACATGGCAGCAACAGCCCAAGGCTTCTTGGCCTGTATTAATCGGTCCCGAGTGACATCGCTTGGCAAGAGGTTGGTTCGTATGCTCGCGACACCCAATCCTTGCATCGCTAATCCATACACCGTCGCAAAGGCCAGTTGGTTTTCACGGTAGGCAGGAGTCTTCAAAATGAGATCTCCCTCAAGCCGCTTGAATTCTCGCAAACGATGCACTTCAAGCTGGAGCTGTTTTGCAAGAAAGTCACTTAGTCCACGGAGTTTTGCAGCGTTGCCAACAAGCAAGACCTGACCAATTTTCGCAGTACGATCTTGTCCAGTAAAGTAATTCAGAGATCGCTGTAATTCGCTGGCAAATTCGTTGAACACAGGCCTCAAGGTCTGGAAAACTTTTTTCGGATCGTCAGCCCGTGCGGCATTGCGCTTTAAGTTCTCTGCTTTCGGGAATGTCATTCGCATTCCCTGAACGAGTGCCCGAGTGAAATTGCTGCCACCAATAGGCATCGTTCGCTGCCAAATTTTCAGCCCATTTGTAACAATAAGATCTGTTGAATCCACGCCCATTGAAGCCAAAACAATCGATGGAGGGGGGGCTTCCGGATCAACTTCACTCGCTTTGGGAAGTTGATCAAACATGACGACGTTCGCTAGAGAGACTGGGCTCAGTTGCAGGATGTCGATTTCAATATCGGCTTCCTTGAACGGCTCGAGAGCCTTTGCAACCTGATCTCGCTTCATTGCAAAAAGTGCAATTTCAGCATCAATCACAAAGCCACTCTCCTCGATTCCGCCTTCGAGTCTTTGCCAACTCCATATGACCTGTTCAAGCGGAAATGGTATTTGTTGCCGGGCTTCATAGGTGACAATGTCCGGAATCTTGCTTGCTTCAACAGGAGGCAATTTAATGAACTTGCTGAGCCCTGCCTGCCCCGGAACTGAAACGGCGATCGTGTCTCCGGAGATATCATTACGACTGAGAAATTCCTCTACGGCATCTCGGACAAGTTCCCCAGGGTCAGCTTCAGGCTGAGTAAGTAACATGGGGTATTCGACGTAATCGAAAGACTCAGCTACAAGGTTTTCCCCATCTGAGGAATGGCTACAGCGCAAGGCCTTCAGCCCACACTTGCCGATATCAATACCCCAGACGTTTCGCGAGCGTGCCATGCCGCACCCGTTTGTTCAGAAATAACTTGAAAGGAAACTATCCCACCATCGAATGGGAATCAAATCAACTTCTACCTAAAGTTTACACTCAGGAAGGATACCATACAGGAACTGTATGAGTTCGTGTTTTCTAGTGTCAAACGGTGGATAAACAAACCCGTTACATTGTGTCAAAGCGGCCAGCAGGACAGAGTGTATTGTTCGGAATAGGCTACATTCTATTTCGCACTTTTCCGTTGGTACAAGATAAAGCAGTGCTTCGTGTGCACTTTTTGCCGACTGAAAAGCGGTCTTTCGAGAACTGGCAGTTTGATATGAATGATTCTGAGCAATATTCTCGACCAGAAGTGGCGGTCTTTCTTCCGTGTCACTCGCTTGAAGATTTGTCTGAATGGATTGAAAACGATGATGCATCAGCGATTCTTAATGCATGGACAGTTGCGTGGCACCCTTTTGTTATTTGTGTATCAGACGGACTTCCTGGCTGGGCGAGTGTTGACTTGCCTTGGACTCGTGAAGGGGAAATTGTAGGGATTGTCCCGGAAGGACTTTCCGAACGATTTACAACCGGAGCTTCCCCGCCATTTATTGCAGGACAAAGTTTTCTTCATCAAGATGCTTCTGAATCATTCCTTTTAGAATTGCTTGAAGCATGTTGTGCCGAGATGACGACCGATTCTCCAATCGGCAGGCAGCTTGAAACATTATCTGAATGGCAGGTCTCTTTTGTTGAGGATTTTCGTTCACTCGGTCTGACCGTTTTACTATTTGAACGGTTAGCCAGTCGTATGCGGTCTGATACGAATTTGGATCAGACCGGCTTTCCAGAAGTTGTTATTGAAGCAGCGAAAGCTTGGAGGGACGATGAGTCGGCACTCGCACAAGAAAAATTGACACAGGCGTTCCAGTGCCTTGAGGCTGCACGAGATCACTTTTACCCGGTGGAATGCTGGTGCCTCGATCTGGTCCTTTTTTCAGAAAGCTCCGTAGCAACGCTTCAGAGTGAATTGCAATCCCCAGTCCCGACAACATTATTGGCCGATACAAAGACGGTCAGTTGTTTTGATAAATCGTTATCCGACATTTCCGAATTACTACAAAACAGGGTTGCTGACGGCTCTCTGTCTTTGCTCGGTAGCGTGTCCGGAAATCTTTCAGTTGCTCTGATGTCACCCGAACAACTGGATCGTGAAGTAGCTGAGGGAAGGGCCGCATGGAAAAAGGCTGCCGGTGTTCTTCCGCAGATATTTGGCTGCCATGCTGGGCCACGTGCGTCTATCTTTTTGCCAGTTTTGCAGCGGCTTGGGTATCAAGGAGTGTTGTGGTCAAGCTTTGATGGATTCCCTATGCCGTCTGCCGGAGCCGCACGATTCCAGTGGAAAAATGAAAGTAAAGATCAGCTTGATGCGCTTGAGCCAAAAATGCTCGACGCTCGCAGTTCTGCAGCTGTGCTCTCCCTGAGTTCGACATTAAGCGATGCCATGGATCACGACCATATGGTTCTGATTATGTTCTGTCATCATGCAGGTACCGCGAGTCCGTGGTTCGAATTACTTCGTCGAGCCGCATCATGGACAAATGTTTTTGGTCGATTCTGTACCGCAGAAACACTGCTTGCCGAAACTACCGACCTCTCTTTCCCAGTTTCATTCGAACAAGACGGATTTCGTGTTGGTCTTTCACCGGGCACGAAAGTCGCCGGTGTTGCTGATCACGATAAATTTGAAACAAGTTCCATGTCGCAGTCGGACATTATTTCTGTTGAGTCGTGCCAGCTAGTAGACAATCAGGGCAGATATCAGAATATTTTACAACCATACTGTAGTAACGAAGAGGTGCCTCAAGAACGAGGCGACATAAAGTCCTCTGAGAGCGTGACTCAACGGTGGGGGAAAGATTTTCTCAGAAAGTGGCTGCCGAAACGGCAAAAAGCTCAAGATGACCTGACGTTAAGTAGCAAGCAACTGGTCGTCAGGGTGCATCAGCAAACCGGTGGGATCGTATCAATTCGTGATCAAAAGGATGGCCGGAATCGATTGTCACAACAGCTCGCTCTTTGTTGGGATGAGCCCGGATCTCATTCCTCAGACTTCCAGTATTCAGAGATGGTGGCCGATCGAGTTGATCGCTGTGAAGATGGTATTGAAAGCCACGGTACCTTGATTCATGACAATGGTTCTGTGCTCGCTCGATTCTCTCAAAAAATACATTTTATATTGGACGGGTCCGCAGTGTCGGTATCAATAGTAGTTGAGCCGTCGCAAGAACTCCATTCGCTTGTGCCTTCTACGAGCGACGCCTTGAGTCGATTTTTTGCATGTCGATTCGCATGGAATGAAAATGATTTCTGTGATCTTCTCCGGACTGTACAAACACAATGTGTAGAAACTGAGCGTCAGCGTATTTTTTCCCCTTGGCTTCTTTCTATCGTTCGTAGCGGCAGTGCGTTAACTCGTCAGGATGAAAAACAGCAGTCGCTTGCTGCGTCCAGCGGGTTACAAATTCTTACTGGCTGTCATCCGTGGCATCTGCGGAGTAGTTCGCACACGCTCGATACAGTATTAACGACGGACTGTGGCACTCATGCTCAGACGTTTCAACTTGCCCTCGGGATCGACTTGCCTCATGCAGTCAACTCAGGGTTTGAATGGGCTGCAACAGGTTCGCTTCAGCCACCCCAGATGCCGCTCAGGCTACCCCCAAACGTTCGTCTCGTATCGGCAGCCACCTTCAGTAATGATTCGGTGGAAGAAGGTCTCCGTCTCCGCTTGCTTGAATCATGTGGACAAGAGTGCAGGATGAGACTCAACTTCAGCCGAAAGGTAACTCACGTTTGTTGGAATGGTGAAGTACATGAATCACAAGGAACCAACGAAGCTGGTCTCGTGATTGACGGGAATGCTATTGAGTGCCTGCTGCATCGTTATGAATTAGTCGATCTGGAGATTGTTTTCAGTGAAAATCATCACGCTTGATGGGCCTGCTGGAGCAGGGAAAAGCTCTACAGCGAAAGCGCTTGCCCACGAGTTGGGCTGGTATCACATGGATACTGGCGCAATGTACAGGTCAGTTGCTTTGGCAGCACTCGAGCAAAATATATCCCTTGAGAATGAAAAAGATCTGGCGGAGTTGGCAGCAAGCCTTGATATTCAGTCTGCTCATGGTGATGTGTTTTTAAACGGTAGGAATGTTACAGCAGAAATACGCATTGATCGCGTGACCACGGCTACGCGATTTGTTGCAGATGCGCCTTCTGTGCGTGAAGAAATGAAAAAGATGCAGCGGAGTTTATCAGAAGAGTTTAATCTTGTTACGGAAGGCCGTGATCAAGGTACGATTGTATTCCCTGATGCAGAATTGAAAATTTATCTTGATGCATCCCCGGCAGCACGGGCAGCACGACGATACCGTGAAAGAGTTGATCTTGGAGATCAAAGCCGAACGATGGATGAGATTTTGCACAGTCAATTACAGCGAGATCAGGGAGATAGAAATCGTCCAGTGGGGGCGATGGCAGTTGCAATAGATGCAATTATTATCAACACGGATGGGCTGTCGCTCGATAATGTCGTGAAACAGATTTTAAAATTTGCCTGCGATCGCGGGCTCATTTCAGATTAGAAACCCAGTCAGTTTGGAATTTCAGAGAGTGCGGATGAATGCTTTTAAACAAAATGAGGCAATGGTTAATAAGAATTCTTTAGTCTCTACAATTATAAAAAAGTCAGAGAGTCACCAGGAATGGTGGGGTCGATTACTCTACGACACGTTGTGGTTTCTTTCCCGTACGTTTGCTGTATCACTATTCGGTTTTCGTCTTGGAAGAGTGGAGCGTCTACCAAAGGCTGGTGGCCTTGTGGTTCTCTCAAGCCACCAGAGTCATCTTGATCCACTTTTGCTTGGTCTGGCCACAGAACGACGACTCTCGAGTCTTGCTCGGAGCAGTCTTTTCACTTTTGGTCCCTTTGCTCGTGCAATTGCTGCGCTTGGTGCCGTTCCAATTGATCGAAATGCTTCGACAGTTACCGCAATGAGGACCGTCATACAAAGACTACGGAAGGGGGCTGCTGTAATCGTTTTTCCGGAAGGCACAAGGACAGCATCTGGCCAACTAGGTGAAATGAAAAATGGCTTTGCGTTATTGGCAAAGCGTGCAGGTGTCCCAATTGTTCCGGTAGCTATTGTTGGAGCCTATGAATGCTGGCCACGGTCCCGACAGGTGCCTCGTCCTGGACGAATCCGGCTGGAATTCGGTGCGGTCATCACCGCTGAAGAAGTAGACAGCCTATCCGAAAACCAGTTGGCTGAGCGATGCATCAGTTCGCTTCATGTACTCGACAAAACGGCGCGCAGCACACAACGCGGGCACGTGCGTCACTGATTTGAGAAATTTTCTTTGATTTCATCAAGATCTGGTTGGCTTGCACGAATTGTACGGACAGAAACGCCAGTCGTTTCATCACTATTCTGAATTGTGATTTTCGTCGAAATCATCTATCGGGTCTGCTCGTCAGTCACACCGTTTTTGATTTTTTCAAACTACCACTCAAAAGAATTATGAAATACGCTTTATCTCGATATGTTGCACTGGGCATCACTGCTTTTTTTGCTACAGATGTGCTTGCTCTTGACTACTCGTTATCAGTTGCAGCAGTTCCGGTGCCGGGTAGTGGGGCCAAGATTGATTTTCTTGGGGATACATTTGAAGAAGAAGGTTGGAAATTCTATCACAACCACCCCAAGAGTTCTCGAGAAGAAGATGGGAGAGCACGTGGTCCGTTGGCTTTTTCGGGAAATAAAAGAATGCAGGAAGGCCCAGAACGAGGCCAGCCTGATCTTCTAGAAGTAATTAAAACACCTCCAAACGGGTTGCCTGAAAGTAACCACGCGCTTCTTATTCGAACGTTACACTCGGGTGTTCCAGGGACATATTCCAGAACGGTGCAGCAGGATGATCTGATCTGCGGTATTACCACGAGGCTTGGGTCCCAAATCCCCGTACGTGAAATTCCTAGTTGTGTTGTTCGTATTTGGTTGCCACCCGCGGAAAAGTGGGAGAATCGTAGCGGACCTCACTTTGGTATTCGAGTGGGTGTTCGTACAACAAAGCTTGAGCCAAATAGAGGATTTTTTGCCTCCGGTAGTTCGTCAGTCGTTGAGCCTTATTGGCCGGGAATGTGGATTCACTTCCGTAGCGAAACATCACGAGGTGTCAAAAGTGACTCAGCTCTGATTAAGGTACGCGGAGATCATCGTGGAATTGATTTTCCAGTAAAAAATATTTCGGCTGATCAGTTCGGTTGGTGGACATTAGGAATGTCACTCTCACCCGACGGCCAAATTCATTATTTTGCTCGCCAAGGCGTTGATGATCTGACTTCTCAAGATCATTTAACAAGCCAATTTCCGTATAGCTTTCGTGCAGAACGACTGAACTCATTCTTCTTCAACTCGTGCAATCTGAATGATGGTACAACATGGTCAACACCATTCGTTATCGATGATCCGTCTGTCTATGTTGTGAACTCGACACGAGTCATGCAGTTAGTTCAGAAACGTGAAGCATACGAACTTCGGCGACAACAGAAGCGTTCGGCATACCGCACGTATCAGAGTAGATCTCGTTAGGGATGTTCTTAGAATCCTATGCAGGCGGTAATGAGATAAGCTCTGTTCGAAGTCTGAGGGCATTTATAACAACAGATATACTGCTCAAGCTCATTGCAGCAGCTGCAAAGATTGGACTTACCTGCCAGCCTGAGCCGAATAAAGGTACGAGGATACCAGCTGCTAATGGGATACTTATGACGTTGTAAAAAAATGCCAAAAATAGATTCTGCCGAATGTTCAACAAGACATATCGACTCAGCTGAATTGAATATGGAAGAGCCTGCAAGTCTCCCCGGATGAGAGTGACATCAGCAGTCTCTATAGCTACATCGCTCCCTGTGCCCATAGCGACGCCGATGGTGGCAGCCGCAAGGGCTGGGGCGTCATTTACTCCGTCACCGACCATTATGGGTCGCTCACCCTTGGAATGACTTGTAGTAATAAACTGATATTTTTCCTGCGGTGTAAGTCCTGCCTCGTAGTGCTCGATGCCAACTGATCGTGCAAGAACGCCAGCGTTATCAGAATGATCCCCGGTCAACATTGTGATTTGAAGTCCTAATTGTTGTAACTGCCGGATCGCTGTTCGGGCAGAATTTTTTACGGGGTCAGTGACAGCTAGTAGACCAACGATATGTGAATTGATCACAATGCCAGTAATTGTTTTTCCGTTCGCCCGAAATGGATCGGCTGCTTTTCGAAATTTGTTTAGTTCGTGAGCGGGCACATTTTGCTTCTCTAGAAAGGCCTCGTTGCCAAGGGCGATAGACTTGTCCGCTACAGTTCCCTGTACGCCAGAGCCGGGCGTTGATAGAAAATTTTCAGCATTGTGGCGTACCACGAGGTTGCGGTCACGAGCTGCTTGGCAGATTGCGGTGGCGAGTGGATGTTCGCTGCTCAATTCAATGGCAGTGGCCAACAACAAGACCTCTTCTTCGGATTGATTGCTGAGTAGTACGATGTCAGTAACAGTCGGTTGGCCCTCTGTCAATGTTCCTGTTTTATCAATCATGAGGCTCTTGCTTTGTCCAAGTGTCTCAAGTGATTTGGCATCTTTGAATAGGATTCCTTCGCGGGCAGCACGACCAACACCAACGACAATAGACATTGGAGTCGCAAGGCCAATAGCGCATGGGCACGCAATCACCAAGACTGAAACACTTGAGATGATCGCATGTGCTAGTCGAGGTTGAGGGCCGAGGAAAAACCATCCAATAAAAGTTGCGAGTGCTATGGCCAGAACTATTGGAGTGAAAATACCGGCCACGGTATCAGCCATTCTTTGGATAGGTGCTTTGCTCCTCTGGGCCGCTCCTACAAGCATGATGATGCGTGACAAGAGAGTTTCAGACCCTGTTTTTTTTGCCAAAAGAATGAAACTTCCCCTGCCATTTTTTGTTCCTGCAATGACCTCGTCGCCCCGGTTCTTTTCTACCGGTGAAGGCTCACCCGTTAATAACGATTCATCAACATGACTTGTTCCGTCCAAGAGCGTGCCGTCAACAGGAATAGTCTCACCTGGTCGGACTCGTAAATGGTCTCCTGGATGGATCTGACTTAGTGGTACGTCTTGTTCATTATTTTCGACTATGACTCGAGCAGTCATTGGAGCAAGCGATACGAGTGAACGCAGTTCAGTTCCGGTTTTCGACCGGGCTTGGTTCTCAAGTGCTTGTCCAAGGAGGACAAGTGCAATAATCATTGCAGCTGCATCGAAAAAGGTGTGTACGAGGTTAGTTTGAGGGTTCAGGAACGAGTCTGGAAAAAGATTCGGAAAGAGCGTAGCTATAACACTGAATCCATAGGCGGCGCTGACACCGAGAGTAATCAGCGTAAACATGTTGAGGTGGCCCGTGGCAATACTACGAATGCCGCGGGAAAAAATAGAACGGCCGAATGTTGCGATGACGAGACTGGTGAGTACGAGTTGTAGTAGCTGATTTATGTGTGGATCTATCCAAAAATCGATTGAAAGTCCAAACATCGGCCCCATTGCTAAGAGCAAGATGGGGGCGGAAAGCATAATTCCAAATAAAAATTCGCGGAAGCTTTCCAGCACATCGCTATCAGCTAACAAAGCATCCGGTGGGCTTGTTGTCTCAAGCGGCATTCCACAGTGAGGGCAAGAGCCTGGTGATGCAGAGAAGACTTCGGGACACATTGGACAAAAGAAGACGTTGTCCGCGTCTGGCAACGAAGGCGCTGTTTCAGCAGACGGTTTGTTCTGGCAGCACGAGGATGGTTTGTGCATATCAGCAGTCCGAAGAGTCGATTGATTTCTTGATCTTCTTATTCAGAGGAATAAAAAGATCAAATAAGTAGCTTGTATTTACGGTTGTTTCGTGGGAGTGCCCCGAGCCCGCTTGAATGGGTCAATAGTACTACCAGATGGTCCCTGCGGCGGAGTTGTTTCTGGTGCTGTGAACGGTAGCATCTTGGGCCATTCGAGACTCATGCCCGGCCAAGCCGATGTGGGCTCTGTTGGCTTGGGTTGTGTCGTCATCGCTGGGACTGCCTGAACTTGATTTCCTTGGAGAATCTCATCAGGCTTTGGGAAGTTTGGATTTCCAGAAGTAATCTGGGTGACCGATGGTCCACCGAGGCCTCGCGTTAGAGGTTTGATTGATACAGAGTCAATCTGAGCCTCTCCCAGGCCAGTTAGTGCAAAGGTGACGGTGAGTGGCGGGTGTGGTTCAACAGATAAACCATCATTACTTCGTTGGGCAGGGGGCACAATTCGGTAAAGCACGAGTCTGCGCCAGCTTTCTGTTTTATTCACTCGCTCTGCTAGAGCTGGACCACCATACGAATCAAAAACAAGGAGGCCGTCAACGGATCCTTCGATAGGATTTGGCACTCGAACCTTTGCAACAATTTCTAAAAGCGTGCCAGCAGCTGCATTGATAGGGGGTGTCGTGATCCAAATTGGAGGAGTCTCGATAACAACGGGTGCCTCTTCAGGATCGATCGCGGTTGCGCAGATTCGTAAGCTTCTCTGCCCGTCAGCAGGCGATTGTGTTGAAAGCTCTACGGATCCTTTGACTTGATCTGTTGGTCGCACGAAGTGTCGCCACCCGGTGCTGGACAACGTATTGATCTCTTCCATGCGGCCACCTTCCAGCAAATTCGCACCGGCATTTGTTGACTGCAATGCATCGATCATTCTCCAGTGGTCTGAGAGTGTTGCCGGAGAGGTCGTAAGAGGACTCGCAACCATGGAGCCGGTTGCAGTTACTCCTCGCTCCCAAAACAGACGCTCTAATTGACCGGCAATAGCACGTGATCGTTCAAGTTTTTTTACAGCAGTGGTTGGATCCTGAGTAATCATTGCTTCGGCGTATTGTGCTTCTTGTTGAGCCTCGATAATCATTTCAGTTACCGGAAAATGACCAAGTGCCTTCGGTGGAAGCTCTGCAGCCAGTCGACTCGTACGGGCAATGGCATTTGCCGCTTGAGCACGGGCGAGCAGGGCTGCAGGTGGTGCATTGCGACGGACAATTTCCTGTACATGAGCCGTAGCAGCTGGATCGTTGCTTATCAAAATAACAGCAGCTGCGTGGAAGTTATCGAGTGCCATCGCAACACCACCGGTCACCCTGCGGTGTTGTAATGGCCGTAAGGTGCTGTGAGTAATTTCCCAAGGCCGGTGCGCTTCTGGCATGCCGGGAATTAAAATATTGAGAGGCTGTTCTTGTCGTGGAATGTCACCGCGGTAATGTCGAGCCATAATTTGACCGCCCTGTACGGAACGCCAGATGAGCACAACCCGAGAGCGGGATGCTTCAATCACCATTGCGCGCACCTCGGGATCACTCGTTTCTGCATCGGCTGTAAATCGACCGCTGGCTCCCCATGCAGAGATGGTTTCCAGTTCAAGGTTGACCGCTTGTACCATAGTGGCTCGTGCGACAGTCTCGGGGTCAGTATCGTTGAGTGGTCGGTTTGAACTGAACAAAATGCCGCGACTTCCGGCTGCAATCACCGTGAAGGCTGCACCGAGGAGACTTTCCTCGTCAACAGGCAGTCCATTGTTACCCGTCCCTGAAAGCAACGCTGCTTGGCTAGCTGTGCGAGAGTCTATCTCCGTGGCAAGCGTAGCCAGCAGAGGGGTTCCTGGTCGGGCAAGCCGTGGTCGTTGTTGAAGCCATGTGAGGTAGTTCTCTAGCTCAAGGCTGGTCCCGAGTACGGCACGATGTGCAACAAGCATGTCAAGATGTCGAGAGATTTCACGTAGTCCAGAATCAGCTGATGCAATAATCGGCCTTCCTTGGCGTCGATCACAAATCCGCAAGCGTCTCACCTGTTCAGCGAGACGAGGAATATCCTCGGATGAAAGAGAACGGCCCATATCCCAGAGGAGCACACGGTTCCATTTCTCAGAAAAAGTAGGCAGTTTTTCTGGCTCTGTGAGATCAACATCTGGCAGGGTTGGTGGCGGGCAAATTATCCAGATTCCAGCTTGTTCAGCCTCAATCAAAAGAGTGGTCGAGGCAGGTTCAAAGAGCTGGATGCAGTTGAAACCTAATTGAGCCAGTGTTGTCAGTGGCTCACCTCGATGTTCAATTGCTCGGGGAAAGAATGGCTTTCCGTCGACTTCGAGTACACCACGTACAAGGCCAGCGTTTTCGGTCGCAGTTGCTTTGGCAATGTTTTGAATATCAGGTTGAAGCTGCATTGATGGCGACGGTGGTACTTCTTTTGGACGTGATGCCGTGATTAGTCCAGTCAGCGTTATGTCGTCGATCGATACGTTGCAGCGACCTGCCCCAAGTGGTATTTCCACAGCCAGTCCAGTAATCGTTGCACCGTCGAGGCTGATTTGAGGCCCGTATTGTGCCCGTAGTGCAGGTAGTTGTGAGCGAAGAACAGAAGGAATATTTCCGATAGTAAGAGACTGCCAGCGTGATGTGGTCGCCGAGGGTGATCCAGAAACAAAAATACGGACGGGTTGCCCGTTTTGAGATTGAGCAGAAGGCAACACTATTTGACAGGCAAGCCGAGCAGAAGGATGGTCACACCGAAGCCGAACGTGTGCTAAAAATTCATCAATGATCGCAGATTCAGGGAAAGAGAACAGGATACGACTCAGGGTGGTTCGATCAGTCTCTAGAACCGTGGTTTCGCATCTACGACCAGTGGTATCAACATCTTCAATACGTTGTTGTAGGACTCGAAGGCCTGGGGAGGGTGCTACTGAAGTTACGGTCTCAGGGCCGTCAAAGTTTTCTGTGAGCTCAGATCCAATCGAAACGCCTTGGAGTGCGAGGGTCATTAAAATATAAAAAAATAGGTATAAAAGAGTATCTACCTGACGGAATGAAGCCCGAATGCCGATGACACGAGAAGGTGTTCTAACGAGCGTGCTGCAGATTGACTTCCGTATGCAGCCTGCATGGAATGGCACGAAGAGTAGTCGTATTTTGGTAATGAATAGTTGAATAAGAGGAATCGTTGTAAGCGGTAGAATCAACTTCAAAACATCACGGGTGAACCCCAGCAACTGACTGTTCTGACCAGAATTTCTGGGTTGGTGTAAAACCACAAGTGGGTTCCTCGATATCCCGATATGCTGGTGTGACAAAGCGTGAATAGGGCTTGTAGCAGGGTGCCGATGGTGTGCTCTAGAGAGGCTGCCTCGACAGTTCGGCTTTTGGCTGAAAAACAGGACAGTCAGGTAACTTAGGAAAGTATTTTCCGGCTTTGATCCCATAACCAAGGTATTATTGGTTAAGGATTTTTTCATGCAGGACCTCACAACCGAAGAAGTTGCCTCGGCCGTCATTGAACTTGGCCTGATAGATCCGGCCAAGATGCCGGCCGTATGGCGGGAAATAGGCTCTCATGATGCGCCGCTCGAGCAATTTGGTTCAGTCTGTGTGCGAAGAGAATTACTGACGGGATATCAATGGGAGCGTGTACGGAACGGCTACCGAAATGGCTTCTTTTATGGTCGAACGAAAGTCCTTTATCAGGCAGGTGCCGGCTCATTTGCGCGAGTGTACCGTGCGATTGCACAGGACAACGAAGAAATTCTTGCGGTGAAAGTTCTTCGGAAACGTTTTTCCTCTGATGAAATCAAAGGTGAGCTTTTCTTGCGAGAGGGTCGTATGGGATTGATGCTAAGGCATCCAGGTATTGTCCGCATTGAAGAAGTAGGAAAAGAGGGTGTCAGTAGCTTTATCACAATGGAGTTTGTTGAGGGGCAGACTCTTCGAGAGTTAGTGAAGATTCGGAGAGGCCTCGACCTTGTGCGCGGTCTCGACATGGCAGCGCAACTCATCGATGCTCTGGTCTACGCTCATGGTGAAGGTGTTACTCACCGAGACATAAAGGCATCCAATGTCCTCATATCTTCGAAGGGGCAAGCAAAGCTCGTCGACTTTGGCCTTGCGAGCTTCGCAGAATCCAAAGGAAAAAAAGATGATGAGATGGGAAAGCTACGTACCGTTGAATACGCGGCGTTAGAGGCCGCGGGTGGCGTTCGTGGCGATGATGTACGGAGTGACGTCTTTTTTCTTGGCACACTTATTTATCTCATACTATCGGGCCGATCTCCTTTTAAAGAGTCACGGGATCGGGCTGTACGAGCTGATCCAAAACGATATGCCGAGATTGAACCACTCGGGAGGGCCGCTCCTCATTTGCCGCGCGATTTGGTCGACGTCGTGAACAAAATGCTTAGCGTTAAACCCAAACATCGTTTTCAGACGGTGCAAGAAGTGCATGAAGCACTCAAGCCAATACAGCTGCGATGTGCAGAAGACGAATCAACTATCACGCCTGATGTGCCAGAGAAAGTGAGGAAGGTCTCGAGCACGAAAGACGCCAGACTAAAACCCTCCGATAAGCCAAGGATTATGGTGGTCGAGGTCTCAGGAAAGTCACAAGACTCTCTGCGACAGTTTTTCTCTACACAGGGCTTTCGTGTACTTGTGACTGAAAATCCGAAGCGAGCCCTCACCCGGTTTGAATCGGTACCAGCCCCGGCGGATCTACTTCTGTTGAGTAGCCAGGTGCTTGGCCAGGATGCAGTATCGGTATTCAATGCATTGGCCCCAGATCCGTATTTAAAGAAGATTCCCGCACTGCTCATCACAAGTGCTCGTCAGTCAGAAATAGTGGCCGAGGCTGTTGAGGATGACCTGCGGCAGGTTATTACAATGCCCTTTGAGGCCAGTGATCTTCTCCAAAGAGTGAAGACGTTGACAGGCAACGACGCATAGCAAATACGTTGAAGATTTAGTGCTAATCTCGTATGTGAAGGCCACATTCTGTTTTTTCACTACCACTCCAACGACCAGCTCGTTCATCCTCTCCATCAGTGATAGCTCGAGTGCACGGCCAGCATCCAATGCTCACATAGCCCTTGTCATGAAGTGGATTGTAGGGCACATCTTCTTGAAGGATTTTGTCCCAGACTTGGGACTTTGTCCAGTTGGCAAGTGGTGAGATTTTAACGACACCAAATTTTTTATCCCAACCAATGATTGGAGCATTTGCTCTATCAGGACTTTGATCGCGTCGAATACCACTCATCCAAGCATCGAAGTTAGATAGCACGCGTTCGATGACTACAATTTTTCGATCACCGCAGCATGTTGCCGGATCAGTTCGATATAGTGGTCCTCCGTGCTTTCGTTCATATTCTTCAACTGTTGTCTCCGGACTTTCGTATGAAACAGTGATCCCATATCGATCCCTAATACGATCTCGCAGTTCAAGAGTTTCTTTGAACTGGTAGCCTGTTTCCAGATTAAAAACAAATGTGTCTGGAGCAACAGAAGAGAGCCAGTGAAGAATCAAGCATCCTTCCGGACCAAAAGCCGTAGCCATCGTAAGCCGTTTTCCAAAACGGCCTGACGCCCAACGGATAACCTCAATAGGGTCTGCTTTTTCAAGAAGTTCGCTCGCTGCTACTAACTCCGCCATGAATTCAGGGGAGGCTTCTAATCGGGGACGTGATGGATTTTCGGAATCAGAGGAAGGCATTGTCGCAGGAGGATGGAGTTTTTGACGTTGACTCTTTTGGAAAACGTCAGTGGGGGCACTATTTGTAAATCGGTAATCAGGAAAACAATATGCGGCACGAATAATCAGTACTTCTACCGAGTATCGTGCCATGATGTTGGAGGAGCGTAAACCTGAGTTTGTCTTCTTTCGACAAATCGGGGAATCGTCCTCTTCTAGCGAGGAATTAGCCTTTCAGAGAAATAACAGGGTCTGTCATGGCGTGACTTGTCACAATTTGCGTGACTGAGGCGTGGCATAGAGCCATTTGGGTGGTACAACGGTCTGCTGAGCGGAGTATCAATGCACGATAAGGGTGATGGAAGGGTTTGGGAATGTCACGGACAGTTGCGTTAGCGGTCGATCTTGGAGCGTCTGGTGGTCGTATTGTCTCAGGTGCGTTTGATGGACGGCTTCTCGAGTTAAAAGAACTCCATCGATTCGAAAATGGACCGGTCTCCTTTGGCGGTCAGCTTGTTTGGGACTTTGTTGGTCTTTGGAGTGGGGTTTTAGATGGTTTACGAATTGCTGCTGATCAGCATAGCAGCACAATTCAAAGTATTGGGGTTGATACCTGGGGGGTCGATTTTTCATTCGTTACAAAGAATGACGCACTCTTATCAGAGCCTGTGTGTTATCGGGATTCTCGCACAAGAGGTCTTATTGAAGCCGCACAAGCAATACTTTCCAAAGAAGAAACATTTAAAGCGACAGGCCTGCAGTTCATAGAAATCAATACGCTCTATCAGCTTCTTGCTGTAAAGAGAGATCACCCCGAACTTCTCGAAGCGGCTGATCAGTTGCTGATGATCCCAGATCTTGTGCACTGGTTACTTTCAGGACAGCGTTCCAATGAGCGAACAATTGCCTCGACGACTCAGTGCTTTAATCCTCAAAGTGGCCAGTGGGCCAACGACCTTTTGGCCCGGTTTGGAATTCCTACAGAGTTATTTCGGCCTGTTTCTGAACCGGGGCATGACATTGGCAGTATTCGGTCAGATATTGCATCTGATACCGGGCTGGGAGATGTCCGAGTGGTGCTACCTGGTTCCCATGACACTGCTAGCGCAGTTGCTGCAGTCCCAGCACTCGAACCACCTTCATCACGACCAGACTGGTGCTACATCAGCCTTGGGACATGGGCGCTGGTTGGTGCTGAATTGGACCGGCCTTTGGTGACCCCTGAGTGTCTTGCTCATAATTTTACAAACGAGGGTGGTGTAGGGGGGACGACGAGGTTGCTGAAAAATCTTTGTGGACTATGGCTCGTGCAGCAATGCCGAGCGAGTTGGCAAAGATCCGGAAATAACTGGAACTGGGATCAATTGACTGCTTTGGCTGCTGAATCTGCGCCACTGCAAACAATAATCGATTCTGGTCATCCCTCACTTGTCGCCCCAAATGATATGCCTCAAGCGATACGAGAACTCGCACAACAGAGTAATCAGCCAGTCCCGGAATCAACCGGTGCCGTGGTGCGAACAGCCCTGGAAAGCGTTGCCGCGGATGTATCTCGAACCTTACAAGAATTAGATGAACTCGTTGGACGTCGTATCAGCAGAGTACATATTGTTGGAGGTGGCGTTCAGAACAAGTTGCTCTGTCAAATGATAGCTGATGCGTCAAATCGTCCGGTGGTGGCAGGTCCTGTCGAGGCAACCGCCATAGGAAATCTCCTTGTTCAGATTCTTGCTGAAAATGGGAAATTAGATCTACGAAGTGTACGTTCTGTGGTGCGAGATAGTTTCGATCCAATAACGTATGAGCCTCAAAACGTTGCAGCGTGGAAAGAACGACTCAGTCAGTGTGCCGGCCGATAGTTGTCTTCGGAACATCCACTTTCGTGCGATCCAGTTCCTACTGAAGAAGTTGGGATGCCAAGGCAATGATGCCAGCGGTTATCAGCACCGCAACCGTACCAATCGCTATGACAAGCCATTGGTACGCAGCCCGTTCAGTCTGCTCGTCAGAGTATTCAACACTGGCTACAAAATCAGCAACAAAGCGAGAGTTGCATTGAGGGCAAATCAGTTCTTCGCCAAGGAGCCTTACTGGCACCATAACAATGTGATCAGAAGGGCAAGGTATGCGATAGTGTGTGACAGGTGCCGTCATGCTGCTCGATAGTTTGCGGCAGGTCTTTTGGTTACCTGTCCGTGCTCAACTTCAAGAATTGAATCGGCGAGCGCAAGAGTACTTGGCCGATGCGTGATCATGATTACCGTTCGGTTCTTGACATAATGAGAGAGAGCCTCATGGATCAGTTCTTCGCTCGCTACATCTATCTGACTGGTAGCTTCATCGAGAACGAGTATCTCAGCATTCCTTAAGAAAGCTCGAGCAAGAGCGATTCGCTGCCTTTGACCACCAGAGAGACGAAAGCCATTAGGGCCAACTTTTGTCTTATATCCGTCTGGAAATTCGGCAATGAAGTCATGAGCACGAGCTTTTCGGGCGGCTTCTTCGATTTCTTCTGCGGTGGCATCCCACCGGCCATATCTAATGTTGTACAGAATCGTTTCGTTGAAGAGTTCTGTTTGTTGGGTAACGATTGCGATTCGTCTACGCAAATCTTTCACTGCTAGTTCTGTGAGCGGAACATTGTCGAGTTCAACAGTGCCTTCTGTGGGATCGTAAAATCGACATATGAGATTAATTAGCGTACTTTTCCCGCCCCCGTTGGGCCCGACTATTGCCACACGTTCACCAAACTCAATGGCGACATCAACATTTTTTAGCACCGTATCGATTCCATCGTATGAAAACGATACATTCCGTAACGCAATCTCTCGATGCGGTGATGGAAGATAGTACGGGTTTGATTTTTCTTTTAGTTTTGATGGTGTATCAAGAAGTGGATACAGTGATTGTGCTCCAACAATCCCCACGTTTATCCCCGTTATGACTCCAGAGAGTTTTCTGACTGGATCTGAAGCACCAATAAGCATCCCGAAAAAGACCATGATTCCAGGAACAGTCATTGGTTGTTCTGTCATGGTAATCCCGAAAATCTGGGTTTCCTGATTAATAACCAACCACGCCCCCACCGCAATCGAGGTCGCTACCATACCAATGCCAAGAACCTCAGTAATTGGATTCGCAAGCGCTCGATAAAAGTTGTGACGCAGCCCAATTTTCATCATATGATTTGTGCTGTCCCGAAACCGATCTCGCTCGAAAGATTCCATCGTGTAGGCCTGAACAGTGAGCACGTTATTCAGTGCCTCAAGCATCACGTGATGAAAACCAAGTGCTTGTGCAAGAATGTTCTTCGAAGCACTGCGCATTTTTCGGTTGAGCCAGACCATTAGAAAACCGACGACTGGCGCCATCGTGAGGCACGCGAGCGTTAGCTGCCATGAAATACAGAAAGCCCCGCCCAGGCACGCAATGATTTTCAGGGGTTCGGTAATCGCGCCACCAAATGTAGTCGTAATACCACCCGATAGCATATCGGCTGTGTGGGTGACTTGAGCCATAAAGCCAGCGGAACCATTCTTCATGAATTGTGTGCGGTCCAACTCAAGAGCTTTGTTAAAAATTTTAACCCTGAGGTCTCTCGATATCCCCATTGCAACGAAACTGACAAGCATTGTGCCGGTGAGGAGCAGGCAGTGTTTCACGAATGTACTAATGACGATCAGGACAACTACAAGAAGTACGGTCTGAAAAGGGTCTCGCGGAATATAGCTTTCGAGCCATGGCTGGATTGCTTGAGCCGAGGAGAGAATTGCTCCCTGACCTTTATCCTCGAGCGTGAGTGTGTCTATCTCTTTCTGAATCGTTTGCTGTTCTGCTTCTGTTCTACCACCACCATCTAATCGCTCACGTAGTTGATCAATTTCCTGTTCATGGTTTGCCAGTTTTGATTCAGCTGTTTCTATTCTTTCTTGATTCCAATCTTGAAGAGATTCTCCGTTTAGGGTGACTTCGATGATTGGAAAGAGTGCTGCAATGTTTGCACCCCACAGTCCTGCTACACCAGCAGAACAAAGAAATGCCGCAAGAAGCAGTGGCCAGCTTTTTGAAGCATCACGAAGGGCGCGAAGAAAAAACTTCATGAAATCGGTTCGATATATAGGGATTAAATTGGATGAAAAACGCAGGCTGTCACGTCAATGATTGCGGGAAAGGGCAGGTTGCGCCATTTCACC
>Ga0315322_10000950_pt1 | contig 22192 bp, 17 predicted proteins | sample M110021515metaG_FD_203461 | JGI IMG/M metagenome (GOLD analysis project Ga0315322, IMG submission 203461) | Ammonia-oxidizing marine archaeal communities from Monterey Bay, California, United States - M1 100m 21515 | ecosystem: Environmental > Aquatic > Marine > Intertidal zone | place: USA...
TTGTTGCGATGCATCCGGAAGTGGGTCCACTGCATGATCGGTTGGGTTCCTTTAACGAATCTGGCTTGAAGTTGAGTTTAGTGGTGCGCCCGGAGGATCGTTATTTGAGGTCACTTGCGAGGTCTGGGTTCTTTGGGTTCTGGAAGAAATTAAGATCGCGGATGGCATCTGGTGAGTTTCCGGCGTCCGGGCAGCGCGAGTTGTTTTAGCGAGTCGGGATGTTAAAATTCCCGATCTAGGAGATAGTGAGCGATTTCTTCCAGTCGTTTCCCTCTTAGACCGAAGACGGTGAGGGCTTCAAGGGCTTTGCGGGTGAGGCGGGCGGCTTCTTTCTTAGATTTATTGAGCCCAAGAATGGACGGATAAGTGGCCTTGTCGACCGCTTCATCTTTTCCGGCGGTTTTTCCGAGCTGCTCGGTCGATTGTGTGACGTCGAGGATGTCGTCGATGACCTGAAAAGCTAGGCCGAGGTTGTAACCGAAATCGGTTAAAGCATCGAACTGGCGTGGCGTAGCGTTTGCAGTCATCCCGCCGAGGCGAAGCGAGGTCGTGAGAAGAGCGGCGGTTTTATTTTCGTGAATGCGAACAAGTTGGGCTTTTGAGAGTTCCTTTCCTTCGCCTTCAAGGTCGAGCACTTGTCCGCCGATGAGTTTACGCGAGCCCCCACAGACTGAGAATTCGAGCAGGATGTCTTTGAGATCGTAGCGTTTGGTGGCAGGAGTTTCGGCGAGGATGGTGAAGGCTTCGGTCAGGAGGGCATCGCCGATTAGGACGGCCATGCCTTCTCCGTAAACCTTGTGAGAGGTGGGGCGGCCGCGGCGGAGGTCATCATCGTCCATGCTTGGGAGATCGTCGTGAACGAGCGAGTAGGTGTGCATGATTTCGACCGAGCAGGCGGGCGGGAGAGCGTTCTTCAGCTCACCACCGCAGGCTTCCGCGGCGGCGAGGGTGAGAATGGGCCGGAGGCGCTTGCCGCCGGCGAAGACAGAGTAGCGCATTCCTTGGTGCACGGTTTTGGGGCGAACGGTGACGCGCGGTAGAAACCGGTTGAGAGCGTCGTCAACGAGGACTTGTTGGCCTTTGAGATAAGCTTTGAGATCGGACACGGGACGGAGCCTAACAGGAAATACAGACAGGGAAACCGGTTATTGCGGACAAGCGAAAAGGAGGTAAACTCCAGAAATGAAACTCAAAATGATGTTCGTATCGCTAATCTCCACACTTTCGCTCAACGCGGAACCGCTGAAGGTGGGCACCAGGCTTCCGGAACTCAAAGGGAAGAATCAAGATGGTAAGGAAGTTGCCATCAAAGCTGCCGATGGCGACCAGTGGATGGTGATCTTTACTTATCCCAAGGCTTTGACCGGGGGATGAACAAGCCAAGCATGTTCGGTGCGGGACGCATTCGAGGAATTGGCAGGTAAAAAGGTGACAGTCTTTGGAATGTCTACGGATAAACCTGAAACCCAGAAAAAATTTAAGGATAAGAACAAGCTTCCTTATGATCTAATTTCAGATCCAGGTGGGAAGATCGCTAAAAAGTTGGGAATCTCAGTGCGAGGTGGAATGTTCACGGCACGACGTGCTTTGCTCTTCAAAGGTGGCAAGTTGGTGTGGCGGGACGATAAAGGAGCGACTTCGACACAGGGAGCAGATGTGCTCAAGGCGATTGCTGCTGTAAAAGAAAAGTAACGCGAGTTTCCTGCTTAGGAAACGGACTTTCACCGCTCTTTCTCTGCTAAACGACTTTCAAGCGCCTTCTTCAGGAGGGGGCGCTTTTTTGTTGGGATGGCCTTGAGGGAAAGGATGATGCCTGCGCTTTGGTCTTCGTTGAAATGAAGTTTGAGGGCCGTAAGTTCAGCATCAAAATCGGCATCAATGATTTGCGCCCAGTAAACAAGGTTGAGGTTCTTCCGCGGTTTGATGAGGGGGAAAATTTCCATGCCGAGGGGGGTGAGGATGATGTAGGCGTGCCGGGCGCAATAGGCGGAGAGTTTGGTCAGTAAGGCCGAAAGGATGAGAAAGGGGAGGGCCATCCACCAAGTGAAGGTGGGATGTCCCATGAACCAGGTGAGGCCGATTAGGAGGAAGAAGGCGAAGGACACCGCTGCGATAACCATGAATCCTTGGGCTTGCTCGGCCCGGGTAAAGCGGAGTTCCTTGTGAGGTTCGGTAATTTTCTTGGGAGCGGCCATGAGTTAAAGTTGATGGCAGGGGGTGAGAAAGGTATTCTCTTGGTTGAGATTATTTGTGGGTGGTTCCTTCGTAAACCAGTGTGTTCTCTGTTGCGAGCGGGTATGAGTGAAGCCACCATTCGCCATGGTGGCCTTGCCTTTATGTTTGATGTGGCGCTCGAAGTGCACAATTTTCTCTTAGTCTATCAGACACTTTGTCGGATTTTTATACGTCTATCACGTTTCCGTCATCAAGTTTAGACTCAGGCCTTTGTTCCTGAGCGCTTTGGTTCGGCATTCCAGGAGTGACGACTTGAATTTTTCCTTTCAGTCGTTTTCCAGCATAGCCCGCCACGATCGCTCGGAAGGGTGGAACAAGGAGCAAGAAGCCAACGGCATCAGTAAGGAAGCCAGGGGTAATTAACACTGCACCAGCAAGGAGAATCATAAGTCCATCGATTGCCTCCTTGGCGGGCATGCGGCCTGCGGCGGTCGCAGCTTGGAATTTTTCCATTGCACGTCGGCCCTGTGATTTGGTGAGCGATGCTCCAAGAACAGCGGTGGCAATAATAATGGCAAGGGTTGGGCCTAGACCTAGCTGGCTACCGATCGTTATGAAGAGGTAGAGCTCGGCAATAGGGACGAGGATGAAGAGAAGGAGAAGTTTTCCAAACACAGTCTTGCAAGACAGTAGGCAGGAAGGGTGACAATGCCACTACAAACGCCATTCGAAAAAAGAACGGCCTTTCCCTAGGAAGAGAGTATATCATTGGGAATTTGCTTTTGGCGGGACGGCTTTAAAGCCGGCTTTGGACCGGAGCGAAGAGGGGAGAAAGGGGGTGAGCCAGGCAGTGCCCTTTCTGGCCCCCCCGGATAGGCCGGTCTCGTTCCCTGCAAGCGATAACAAAAACACCAGCGTGATCTGATTATGCCGGGAGATTTTTCTCGACTCAGCTCCCGCTTCAACAGGATGTTTTACCTTCTATTCCCCTTTATGACTCCATGAAAACCACCTTTCTCAGTCTCTGGCTCACTACCATTGTCTGTGTCAACGCCGCGCCCATCACCTGGGACCCTGCCGTCGATACCGTCGATCCCACCTCCATCAACAGGACCGGCGCACTTGTCGAGGCGATCAATGGAACGGGTGCTGCCGGGGTGGTTACCGTCAATGGCATCAACTTCTCTCCATCTGATACTCTTCTTCCCAAGAATGCGGCCTCCGTTTCTCTGAGCGCTCAAACGACGCTTGATCCGGGGCTTGATAGCTTGCTCAGCAACGTGGAATACGGAGGCGGGGCATCGACCTCGATGACGGTGGGCGGAGGAGCTCTCACGATTGGACAGAGCTACTCCATTCAGATTTTTTTTACCGACTTGCGAACCTGCTGTAATGGTCGCGTTATGACCTATGGGGATGGAGAGGGGAATACCGTGGATGTCGCCGCTTCCGGGGCTCCGGGAACCTTTGGGCAACATGCCACCGGAACCTTTGTCGCTGATGGGACCAGCCAGACCATCAGCCTCGTTGCCTCTGAATTCGGTAATGTTCATATCAACGGATACCAGATTCGAAGCGCATTTCCGGTAGCGGAAATCAACCAGTTCACGGCTTCACCTTCCCTGATTGCCAGCGGGGAATTCACGACCCTAGAATGGCAACTCACCGGAGCCGACACTGCTGAAATTAACAACGGAATCGGCGCAATTGAGGCCACCTCGGGTAGCCTCGACGTTAGGCCAACGACAACTGCAACCTACATTCTCACGGCGACCAATGACGGGGGGGCGATCACGTCCGAAGTTACGGTCGGGGTTGATGTGTTAGCTCTTCCGCCCGTTCTTAATGAATTTCTCGCCAGCAACGCCAGCGACTTAGCTGACGAAGACGGCAATTTTTCCGATTGGATTGAGATCTACAATCCCAATGCCTTCGCCATCGATCTTGGCGGTTATCATCTCACCAGCGATCCCGCCAAACCCACCGAATGGACGTTCCCGGCCGGCGTCTCCCTCGATGGAGATTCCTACCTCGTCGTTTTTGCAACCGGCACCAGCAGGGGACTTCCCGAGCTTCAGGCCCATTTCAAAATCTCCGCGGTTGGAGGCTACCTCGCTCTGATCGATTCCGACGGCAGCACGGTGATCAACGAGTTTACCTATCCGTCCCAGCGTAGCGACATTTCTTACGGCCCGACGGGCTACTTTTCGCCGCCCACTCCAGGTGGGGTCAATGGAGCAGCCACCAGTGGATTCGTGGATGATACCAACTTCGACGTTGACCGCGGATTCTATGACGCTGCTTTCACGGTGAAAATCACCACGGACACTCCCGGCGCCACCGTCGTTTACACTATCGATGGCACCGACCCCACTCTCAGTAACGGAAATGCCTCAGCAGACGAGGCCGGTGTTTCCATCACCGGCACCACCGTTCTTCGTGCGGCCGCTTTTAAATCGGGTCTCACTGCGACCAACATCGATACCCAAACCTACCTCTTCACCTCCGACATCATCGCCCAACCAAACATGGACCCCGATGTCGTCAATGACCCTGCCTACAGTGGAGAGATTGTCTCCGCTTTGAAGTCGATTCGCACTCTTTCCCTCGTCACCGATCCTGACAACCTCTTTGACAACACCATCGGGATTCTTGAAAATACCGGTGGCAGGGGACGTTCCTGGGAACGGCCTGTTTCCATAGAATTCATCGATCCTGACAATCCGACGGCTTCCATGCAAACCAACGCCGGATTGCGCATGCATGGCAACGGGTCCCGTGGCAGTGCCAAGAATTCCCTCCGCCTACTGTTCCGCGCCGACTACGGGCCTAAGAAGCTCAACTATCCGCTCTTCGGAGAGGACTTCGTGGCGCAGAAATTCAACACGGTGGTCCTTCGTGCCCAGGCGGCCAATAGCTGGATCAGCGGGCGCTCCGAGGATCGAAAGTCAACGACCTATCTTCAGGACTCTTTTGCCAAAGATACCCAGGGCGCGATGGGGCAACCTCACTCCGGCTCCGCTTTTGTTCACCTATTTTTAAATGGCACCTACTGGGGACTATACAATCCCACCGAACGCCCCGATGGATCCTTTGGTGAAGATCATTTTGGCGGAGACGACACCGATTACGATGCGGTAAATCGACGTTTCAGTGTGGAGGTCCAGTCCGGAACCAAGACTCATTGGGACGAGATGATCACTCACTCGAATACCAATCTCAGTAGCAAGGCAGAATACGAAACGCTCAAACAGGAATACATGGATGTCGACAACCTTATCGACTACATGCTCATGCATCAGTTCATGCAGACGCGCGATGGTCCGGACGATTTCGGCCACAACAACATGCGTCTGGTTCGCCGCAATATCCCTGCCGGACTCTGGCAGGCCTATGCGTGGGACATGGAGTATTCCATGATCGATACCAACGGCACTCGCGACTATTCCTATCCGTTTCCGATTTACTCCAGCAGCCGGAATAAAAACAACGACATCACCGATAGCATCGCTTCGGTCTATCTTCGCTTGAAGGACAATAATCCGGAATTCCAGCTCCGCTATGCCGACCGAGCCTACAAGCATCTCTACCATGACGGTAGTCTCACTCCCGAGAATGCCAGTGCCCGCTTCGAAGCCCGGGCGCTTGAAATTGAGAGAGCGGTCATTGGTGAGTCCGCCCGCTGGGGAGATCACCGTCGCTCCGTTCCCTACACCCGTGATGGCGAATGGACCACCGAGCGCAATCGCATCAATAACGAATTCTTTCCGGCCCGCCCCGACCAAGTTGTTTCCCAACTTCGCATTCATGGACTCTACCCGGGAATCGATCCTCCGGGTTTTTCTCAACATGGAGGAGAAGTTGCGCCTGGGTTTGATCTGGGCCTCGCCGCCACCAGCGGCACCATCTACTACACCACCGACGGCTCCGACCCACGTGAGGCCTGGACTGATAGTCCTCTCGGAACTGCTTACGCCAGGCCACTCGACCTCACCGAATCACTCACAGTCAAAGCCCGTACTCTAAATGCCGGTGAATGGTCCGCCCTCACCGAAGCCAGCTTCATCGTCGGAACGCCCGCGGACTCGACCAACCTCATCGTCTCCGAACTCAACTATCACCCGCCCTTTGGACAGGAAGGTCGTGAGTTCATCGAACTCCTGAACATCTCGAACGAGACCATCGATCTCGTCGGGGCTTCCTTCAGCGAAGGCATCGATTTCACCTTCCCTCAAAACACCACTCTTCCTGCCGGTGGCCGCATCATGATCGTCGATGATCCCGCCTCTTTCTCTCCTGCCGAACAAGCCAACATCGTCGGAGTGTTTCAAAATGACACCGGCCTCGCCAACGGAGGAGAGCGCATCGCCCTCGTCGACTACCTCGGTGCGATCATCTTCGACTTCTCCTACTTCGATGACAACGCCTGGTCCGCTTTCCCCGATGGAGATGGGCCCTCTCTCACCTTGATCGATCCGTCGAGTTCCCTCGATCTATCCAGTCCATCCAGTTGGCGCCCAAGCGCATTGCCCGGAGGAACTCCGGGTGGAAGTGATTCCTCGATATTCGCGGGCGATCCCCATGCCGACGATAACAAAAACGGCGTGTCGAATCTGGTGGAATATGCGATCGGGGACCGCCTCGTCACCGGGTTCATCACCGAGGGCGAAGAGACTTTTCCTACTCTTGATTTTGATCGGAACCTCGGAGCGGATGATGTTATTGTCACGATCGAATCATCATCTGATCTCATCACATGGAACGAGGTGACCATCAGCAATTCGACCGCCTATAACTCCGACGGGACCGTGACTGTTTCGGTGAGATCGAACGAGAGTCAGGCAACACCCCACCAATTTCTGCGTGTTCGGGTGGTCGAACGCTGAAGGAGGAGAGAAAGGGGGGTGATCTGCCCAACGCCAGCTTTCCTTCACTTTCCGCTAAAAGAAAAATCCTTGCAGTGATTTATTGCACGTCTCCTTGATGAGCGGTAGGATCGACGAACCAAATGTTCGGTGATCTATCAGGTAAATTAAACTGGAAAATACCGGCTCATGAAAATCAAGTGAAAATATTCCAACTCATTTGCGTCGCGTTTTATGTTTTGCCACTTTCCTCTGTGCTGGCAAACGAAGGTCAGAACGATACAAGCGCTTGGACGATTCCTTCCGAGAAGCAACAATTTCACGTGTTTCTCCTGATGGGGCAATCCAATATGTCTGGGTTCGGCAAAGTTTTGCCCGAAGATAAGAAGCCTAGTCCTTTCATCGTAAAGCTGCCGACGAAGGGCAACCTCAAATGGAAACCTGCCGCCCACCCTCTTCATAACAGACTGAAGTCCGACAGGTTTGGCCTTGGGCTTCCGTTTGCAACTGAATACCTGAAAGACAAGCCGGGAATTGTCGTTGGGTTAATTCCCGTGGCACGGGGCGGGGCAGGTATCGACCGCCTGCAAAAGGGCACTCCGATTTATGCTGACGCAATCAAGAAGGCTCGGTTTGCAAAAACGCAGGGCTCAATCAAGGGAGTGTTATGGCATCAGGGCGAGTCAGACACGGTTAGTGAGGTGCTCGCCTCTACCTATGAAACAAAGTTACATCAACTGATTGCAGATGTGCGCAAAGACATGGGCGATGATCAGTTGCCATTTATTGTTGGCAATCTTGCAGAGTTCTATGGAACCAGCAAGGAGCATGGAAAGCCGGATCGTGTGAAGAGAATTAACAAGGTTCGCGGCATCTTCCGCGCGTTACCGAGAAAGGTGGAGTATTCTGGATTTGTCGAATCAACAGGTTGTTCTTCACCGGACCATCATAGGGTCCACTTTGATCGGAAATCTTACCTCATTCTGGGGGAGCGTTATGCAAAGGTCTACAGCAAGATGACGGCAAAGAATGCTGGGAAGTCAGATGCACGAGACGGAAAATGACAACGTAATATTACCCCTTACTATTCTTAGGAATTTGCTTCTGGGGGGAGGGTTTCATGTGTGCAGTAATCTTATGAGCTTAACCAATGGGCTGTGGACGATCCCCGATACCAATTGGATGAATCGGATTTATTACCGGATTGGTGTAAAAGCACCCTGAAGGGTAAAGGGATTAGGCTAGGATACCATTGACTACATGACCATGGATATCGGTCAGGCGATAATCCCGACCTTGATACCGATAAGTCAGCTGCTCGTGGTCGATGCCCATCAAGTGCATGATGGTCGCATTTATATCGTGAACATGGACCGGGTTCTCGGCGATATTATAACAGAAGTCGTCGGTTTTTCCGTATCGTATACCGGGCCGTACTCCGCCGCCCGCCATCCAGATGGAGAAACAACGAGGATGATGGTCCCGTCCGTATTTCGTTTTGGTTAACGCGCCTTGTGAATAGACCGTTCGTCCGAATTCGCCGCCCCAGATTACGAGGGTATCATCAAGCATTCCGCGGCGCTTTAGATCCGCTACGAGTGCCGCTGATCCCTGATCGGTTTCGAGGCATTGCTTCGGCAGGTTTTTGGGCACGTTGAAGTGATGGTCCCAGCCTCGGTGAAAGAGTTGAATAAAACGAGTGCCCCGTTCCGCCAGCCGTCGGGCCAGGAGGCAGTTAGCAGCATGGGTTCCAGGGATACGGGCATCTTCTCCATAGAGGTCGAAAGTACTTTCCGGCTCGTCCGAAAGGTCGGTGAGTTCGGGGACGGATGTCTGCATGCGGTACGCCATTTCGTACTGCGAGATTCGGGTCATGATTTCCGGGTCACCCACCCGATTGTATTGGAGTTGATTCATCTCGGCCAGTCGGTTGAGAAAGCGTCGGCGATCGGTTCCGGTCGATTGGGTTGGGTCATTGAGATAGAGTACAGGCGCGCCTTGAGAACGAAATTTCACGCCCTGGTGATTCGTCGGCAGGAATCCGCTGCCCCAGAGACGGTCGTAAATCGGTTGGGCAATCGGGTTGGTGTTCTTGGACAGCATCACCACAAAAGCCGGCAGGTCGTCGCTCTCGGATCCCAGCCCGTAGCTGAACCAAGCTCCGATACTGGGCCGACCCGGTTGTTGATGTCCAGTTTGAATAAAGGTGATGGCCGGATCGTGATTGATGGCTTCGGTGAACATCGAATTGACGATGCAGAGATCGTCTGCAACTTTGCCGGTGTAGGGCAGTTTTGTGCTCAGGGGCAGTCCGGATTTCCCGTAGTTTTTGAATCCGTAAATCGCGTCGGCAACCGCAAAACTTTTTTGTCGGGAAGTCATGCCGGTCAACCGTTGTCCCATTCGGATGGACTCGGGCAATTCCTGGCCGTGAAGTTTGGTCAGGCTCGGCTTATAATCCAGAAGGTCCATTTGAGAGGGCGCACCGGATTGAAACATGTAGATCACCCGTTTGGCCTTCGGGGCGAAATTGGGAAAGTCGGTGAGACCATCCGCGGCGGAATCCTGGCTGAGCAGCGATCCCAAAGCCAGCGATCCGATACCGGCGGCTGACCGGCCAAGGAACTGACGTCGATTGGTTAAGAGTCCATTTTCAAGTTGAGGATCCATCATCATCCTTTGTTTATGACTTCGTCAAGGTTGAGTAAAAGTCGGGCGATCGTCGTCCATACTGCATGCTCGATCGGGTTGAGGGATTGGTCACGATCGGATAAACCGACCGAGAGGGCCGTCTCGGCCGCAGGCGGGTCGGCCTTGAATCGAGCCAGTTCTTCCTGCATGAGCATTTTTAAGGGGTGTAGTTCCGCCCGACTTGGTGAGCGCCCCGTAACCAGCCGGAATCCATAGATCAGTTTTTCGTCAACTGAGGAACCGCCCTCTTTCAGTATGCGTCTTGCGAAGCGCCGCCCGGCTTCTACATATTGTGGGTCGTGCATCAGGGCCAAAGCCTGGAGCGGGGTATTGGTTTTTGACCGTTTCACCACGCAGAATTCACGATTGGGTGCGTCAAAGGTTTGCATTTGAGGATTGGGCAGGGACCGTTTCCAAAAGGTGTAGAGGCTACGTCGGTACAGTTGATCCGCTGCAGGGTTGGGATAGGCACTTGAAAGACCCGGTCGATTATTTATTTCCATCCAGAGGCCTTTCGGTTGATAGGGATAGACACTCGGCCCGCCGACATGCTGTTCCAGCAGGCCGCTGAAGGCGAGGGCTGAATCACGAATCACTTCTGCATCAAGCCTGAAGCGCGGGCCTCGGGCGAGCCAGCGGTTTTCTGGATCGGTGCGGTTTTGCTCGGGGGTGTGGTTTGAGGATCGGCGATAAGCAGCCGACGTGACCATCAGTCGCTGAATCCCTTTAATGTCCCAGCCACTTTGCATGAACTCAGTGGCCAGCCAGTCTAGTAGTCGTGGGTGACTGGGCCATTCTCCCTGGGCCCCGAACTCTTCCAGCGTCTTCACGATGCCGACTCCGAAAAGCCGTTGCCAATATCGGTTCACCGCGACCCGGGCCGTCAAGGGGTGATTGGGGTTGACCAGCCATTTGGCAAACCCAAGTCGGTCAGCCGGTAAACTTTTATCCATACCGCCGAGGATGGCAGGTACGCCTGGTTGCAGTTCGTGTCGACGTTGATCATATTGCCCTCGTTCCAGGAAATAGGTTTTGCGCGGCTTGGCCAAATCTTGCATGACCAGCATTTTTGCTGTTGGCAGACTGGCCAGCCGTTGTTTTTCTTTCTCCAACGAGAGCATTGTTTCGCGGACGGCCCGGCGCGTAGGAGATGTGTCGAGGAAGTAGTTTTTAAGGCGGTCGATTTGTTGGGGAGAGCGTTTGTCGCCAGCCCGTAGGATAGCCGCCACATCTGGAGGTATTGCCGCCACATCCCGCCAAGCATCGGCATAACTTCCGCTGACTTTATACGTGATGCTGTTGCCGTCGACCTTTACGGCTAAGGAGTAATTCTCGGGGATGGGCAACGGCTTTGCGGGTAACCAGTTGTTGCCGTGGCGGGTGAAGGCAATCGCTATCGGGCCGCCGAGATCAAAGGAGACCTGAGGAGTTGGTGCAGGTTGCTGATCTTTTTTCCATACACTCTTTCGTGCTTCGTCGAGGACTTCAATTGCGAATTCATCTAAGCGTTCGCTGCAGCAGTCGGTACGATTCCAGATAGCCAGCTGGTTGATGATTAGGGATTCGCCCAGATCCACTTCCCACCACGGATCAGCCTGGAGGAGGGTGTGGGTGATCGAATTCTTACCGAAGATGCCGTCGGTATTCCCGTCGACTGCACGACTTGCCGGGCCGCCAAAGCCGGTGGTCGATTGCTTGGTCTTTTTGCCTTTAGCAACATTTTCACCGTTGGAGAAAACCTCTACTTCTGCGAGGCCTAGGTAACGGTTTTTACCGGGAACGGAAATTCGGACATAGCGTCCGGTGATCGGATTTTCTTTCAGCGGGGTAAGCTGGACGTCTATTTTGCCTGGGGTGGGTTCGATCTTTAAAGCGGTTAACGATTTTGGTTCCGGGGAAAGTTGGAAGGTGGGATCGGTAGAGGTGAAAAAAGTTTTCCAGTCGGAGGCAATCGTTCGCAGGCCTTTTTCCCAGGCGGCCAACTCCTTGGTTGTGGGAGTTGCTTCAGCCTGCAGGACTTTCAATTTTGCATCAAGGGCCGCCTGTTGGGCTAGAACGTTTGAAGGCTGCACCGCGAGTTGCGGTGAGAAACCCGACATCCCTTTGTCAGCCACGCTATTGAAGAAACTGAATACCTGATAGAATTCATCCTGAGAAACCGGATCGTATTTGTGATCGTGACACCGGGCACACCCGATGCTCATGGCCAACCACGCCTGAGTCGTGGTGACGACGCGATCCATAACATACTCGACCCGATATTCTTCATCGATGATGCCGCCTTCGATGGTGATGGGATGATTGCGGTTGAAGCCGGTGGCGATGCGCTGACCCTCGGTGGGATTGGGCAGTCGGTCGCCGGCCAGTTGTTCGACGGTGAACTCATCAAATGGTTTATTACTGTTGTAGGCCTCGATGACCCAGTCGCGCCACGGCCATTGGGTCCGCGGTTTATCGTATTGGTATCCGTCGGTGTCGGCGTAGCGTGCTATGTCGAGCCAATAGCGCGCCATGTGTTCGCCATACTGTTTGGACGCAAGGTGGCGGTCAACCATGCGTTCATAGGCACCCTTAGCCTGATCTTTCAGAAAGGTGTTTACTTCAGTTGGGGTGGGTGGAAGTCCGGTTAGGTCGAGTGCAACCCGGCGGATGAGCGTTTCCCGGGATGCTTCTTTGGCCGGTTTGAGTCCTTTCTCTTTTAGCTTTGTGAGGATGAAGGAGTCGATCGGATTTTTAACCGTGCCGGGGACTTTAGGCGGGGTAGGTTTTTGGGGCGGGAGATAGGCCCAATGCTGTGCATATTCTGCACCTTGTGTAATCCAATCTTTCAAAAGATTTTTTTGTGCTTCGGACAGGGTTTTTTTGCTTTTGGGCGGCGGCATAATATCGTCTGCGTCATGAGTAAGAATGCGTGCAATTAATTCGCTTTCGGCTGGTTTTCCCGGCACGACGGCCGTGTGCCCATCGAGATCGGCGAGTGCTCCTTCGCGCGTGTCTAGGCTTAGATCCGCTTTGCGGGTTTTGCGATCAGGGCCATGACAATTAAAGCAGTTGTCGGACAGAATCGGCCGGATGTCTCGGGAAAAATTGATAGAGTCTTCAGCCATCACTGATGTTGACAGCATGCCTGTGAGTAATCCGATGATTATACGGTTCGCGCGGCTCTTCATGAATAGATTTGAATGAGTATTGGGTCTCTCCATGGTCTTTCGTCCATCATTTTGGGATTGTTTAATTTGATGATGACGGATTGGCATGGAGAATCAATCTCTACTGAGGAATTGTCGATCGATTGGTTGAATTCGGTTCTGAAGGGCCAAGTCTTCGTAATTTAATTCACGCAGCTGCCATTTCTAGAATGCTCGGCTTGGTGTCACTAATCCTTTTGGTGATGCGGCTTACAACAACGGTGGCGGTCTCGCCGGGTGGTTATTCGTTTTTTCAATCGAGCAATTGCTAGGAATTTTCTTTAGCAAGAGGGGCTTTGAGGCCGGCTTTGAGGCCAGCTTTGGAGCGGAGTGGGGAGGGGGAAACAATTACTCCCTGCGAAGGGAGTGTCCGTCGAACAGAAACAATAGTTGGAATTAAGACCTAGCTTTGAGGAGTGGCAGCAGCAGGTGCCTCCTTCTTGGATTCAACCACCTTGTATTTGGTGGTGTGAATGGCGGCCTTGAGTTTTCTCTTGTCGGTCTTTTTGGCGTCAAACGTAATCCCCACAGTTCCGCTCATGTGGCAGACCTTATTGACGTTCACAACACCCTCGGTCTTGCCAAGAACAGCGGTGAGGTGGTTGCTACAGGACTGACAGGCGAGGCCCTTGATCTTAAAGTCAGTTTTGTGACCCACGACTTTGATGCCGTTTTTGGCGACCGCTTTTTCGATGTCGGCAACTTGCATTTTATCGGCGTTATACTTGACCATAATGGTGCCGGACTTGGCGCAGGTCGAACAATGGTTGATGCCGGCCATGGCACCGAGGGTGATTTTGGTGGTCTCAGCAACGCCTTCCTTTTCAAGTCCGTTGACAGCGAGCTTAACCATGGGGCCGCAGCAATCGGCGGCACAGGCTCCGGCGTCGCACTTGCTGGCGGCACATTTGCTAGGGCATTTTTCGGCAGCGGGAGCTTTCTGGGCGTTCGCAAAAGATCCGAAAGCGAGGAATGAAGTGAGGGCAATGATATTTTTCATGACGGTTGTTCTAGAAGATAGCGGCACATTTGGGCCTAATTTTTTGTTTTTTCTAGATTTCTCCATGAAGGAATCGTTGGCAGTTCATGGGGATTTTGATTCCAGCGGAGATGACAGCTATCTCGTTAGAAATGAAGCCGATCTTAGTGGTCGAAAAATTGGTGGGGGGTAAGATTTTCGCTTCCAATTTCACTCACTTAAAAATTCGATGATTCTTTGCTTAGGGCGCCCAATAATGGCTTTCTTCTGAGTGATCAAAATAGGTCTTTGAAGGAGTTGTTTGTGCTTTACGAGGATATCAACAACTGCCTTTGGATTGCCTACGAAATCGTCCGGATTGAGTTCAAGCTTCTTAAATTTGGAATCTTTACGAACGAGGTCCTCTACCGGATCTTCAAGGACGTCCACGATTTTTGTGAGTGTGGCTTTGTCGGGTGGTGCTTTAATGTAGAGAATGACTTCATGATCAACTCCTAGATCCTCGGCGACCGCCAAGGCATTTGTGGATGATCCTCAATGATTGAAGTGATAAATAGTAACTTTAGACACGAGTTTAAAGGGGTTCGGCTTCGGGTTAGTCTATTAGGCTAAGATGACAATAGCCACCTCTTTTGCCCGTAGGATCGTGGATTTCTAAGATCTGCTCCAACTCAGCTGGCCTTCTAGTTTCCTCCTTCCGGACGGACAACTGGCATCGCGTAGGCCCCCGGAGAATAGTCACGAATGGAGCAAGGTTCCTGTTTCGGGAGGTGTGTGGGTTCACATCGGGGGGTGAACGAGTCAAGTGACACTGATTCGGTAGAATATGCCGATGGCAACCGTAGAGTTAAAATGAGGTCTTGGGTTTTGGCAGTGAGTTTAGCGGCGAGTTCAACTTGCGTTGCCTTGGAGCGAATAGTGGGAGAGGAGGAAGGGGTTTTTCATCAGGCTGAGCGGTCCCAAAATGGAATGGTCGTTTTGACTGCCAACAATGGCTTCTTTGATAAGGGTAAGGTTCGGGCAATTGGGAAAGGTCTGATGGAAGGAGAGGAGAAGGCGTTGATCAGTTCGTCGTTTCAGGCGCTTGAGTTTATCTCGGGTAAGGACGCGGCTACAGCACGATGGTATCTTTTTGCGGAGGCAAAAACTGAGGGGACAGTCACTATTGAATTTGCCCAAGGGAAAGGTGAAGGAAGCTGGAGTATAGAAGTGGGTAAGAACCGGAAGAAATTCGTGGTGGGAAAAAAAGACAAGCTGAAGACTTTTTCGATCTCATTAGGGGTAGGGAAAAATGAGATCTCTCTGATGCGGTCCGGGAGTGGTATGGGGATTGTAAAATCGGTCAAATTAAAAGGAGATAAAAAGACAAAGTTGTCCCTGCTTCGGGCGCGCTGGAGACCAGCGGCGATTCATACCCGCTACTGGGCGGAAGGATGTCCGGAGCCGGTGATGTGGATTTTTGAAAGTCGGAATTCATCAAGTGGTTCAAGCTACAGTCCGATGACGACAAACTTCGGTTACTTTGGGGCCAGTTTTGGGGCTAATCAACGAGCCGCAGGAGGAGTGAATTTCTCAATGTGGGCGCTTTCGCAAAAAGGGGCGAAAGGAAAGCTGCCGGCGCTCGGGCAGATGCCGCATCTATTGGCGACTGGGAATCCCGACGCCGAGTTCAGTGGATTTGGTCATGAGGGTTCGGGGGTAAAGATTCGTAATTGGACACCCTATGGGCATCAGCCAAAGTCGGTGATTCAAGCCCTGCGCGTCGAGAAGAACGGAATTTATCATACTTATTACGGCTACCTTTTTGATGAGGCGAAAAATCAGTGGGTTCTTTATGCGGTGGGGAACAAGGTGCCTCGCAGGAATACTAAGGCTATCCTTAGGGCCTCATCTTTTTGTGAAGTCCCGGGTCCGCCCCAAGTAGAGCGAACGGGAGACGTGGAACGTGTTCTTGATCGGAGGGGATGGTTCGTTGATGCTACGGGACAGATTTTTCCGGTGGACCGGATGACAACTAAAGCCCGATTTCAGAATCATGGAATCGCGATCAGCGAGGATCATTGGTTTCGAATGAAAACCGGCGGGGTGGATTTTCGTGAGGTCCCAGCTGAGGTGAAGTCAGATCACCAGCACAAGGGGCGGATCTATCTCAAGCCGGATGTTTTAGAGGGGCTCTATCAATTACCGGCAGAAATAGGGAAAAGTTATGTGACCGAGATCGGCTCTGGATCTGCGACCATTTCCTACCAGCTTAAAGCACCAGGGAGTAAGGCTAAAGGAGTGGTGTGGTATGGTGAAGTGGACGCCATTACCTTTGCCCCGCGAAAGCTCCATGGCACCGAGAGTGGAAGAGCGAGTGAGAAACTGTTTGGGAAAGGCAGAGTGTGGGACGCTTCGACTGATGCCCGAGATCTTGCGATGGGCGACAATCGTTTTAAGCTCAAGAATTTGAAGCCTGATACGAAGTATTACTATCGCATTCTCGTCGAGAATCAGGAAGGGAAGTGCTGGGCCGCACAATCAGGATCCTTCAAGGCCAGGTAGATAATGGGAACTTGTCGAAAATTTAAAGACACAGGTGTGGGAGTAGGTCTCACCAGGTCTCAAAATAGTATTCGGGAAATCGGGTTGATTTGGCGAATCGGGAAATGCTTGGGTCTCAAGGCAAAAGCCAGTGTGTTTGCGGGGGAGGAAGTTCCCACTGTAAAATTGCACTCCAGGCTGGTCCGTCTTCACTTCGAGAACCCGACCACTTTTTGGATCGTGGACAATTGCAGTCGTTCTTAAGTCCCCGGAGCCTTCTTCCTGAAGGACCCAGCAGTGGTCGTAGCCATTTCCAATTTTCAGAGGCTCAAAGTTGTTCTTGATCCGTTCGCCAATCCGGATGGGCTCGGTAAAGTCCATAGGGGTTCCCTTAACTTCCTCCTTTTTCCCGGTCGGGATCAATCCGGCCGAGGTGGGCAGGAATTGATTCGCGTTCAGTTGCAGCTCGTGATCCAGAATCGTTTTGGTGGGTTTGCCGGAAAGGTTCCAATAAGTATGATTGATCAGGTTGACCGGAGTAGGGGCATCGGTCTTGGCGGTTGCCTCAAAAATGAGTTCATTTTCTTCGGTGAGCCAGTAGGTGACTTTGGCGGTGAGATTTCCGGGGTAGCCTTCCTCACCTGCATCCGAGTAGTAGGTAAAGCAGACACCGCTAGCCTTTGGGCGAATGACGGGTTGGCCATTCCAGAGGACGTGGCTGAATCCTCTATAACCGCCGTGGAGGTGGCATGGGATGCCTCCTGGATCATTGTTATTGGCTAATTCGTAGTCGGTGCCGTCTATTGAAAATTTCCCTTTCGAAATTCGGTTTCCGTAGCGCCCGACAGTCGCGCCGAGATACTCCGGGTTTTCAAGCCAGCCCTCTAAAGAGTTTTTTGCAAGGGTGATGTTGGCAAACTTGCCGCTGCAGTCAGGCGTTTTTACAGATGCAACGATAGCACCATATTCGCAAAGCCGGACTTCGACTCCGGACGAGTTGGTCAGCGTGAAAAGCCGGACGGTTTGACCGTCTGTGGTGGTTCCGTAAGGAGAGGTTTCCAAAGCGGAGGATTAGTCGAGGATTTCAACTTCAACGCGTCGGTTTTGACGACGGTTGGCTTCGTTGGTGTTGGGAACGGCTGGTTCGCTTTGGCCCATTCCACGATGCTTGAGGCGATCCTCTTTGATCCCCTTCGAGAGCAGGAAGTCATAAAGTGATTTCGCGCGCCGCTGACTAAGATCTATATTTTGTTCGGCTATTCCAAGATCACAGGTATGGCCCACGATTTCGAAGCTAGCGTTCGGGAAGATTTTAAGGACCTGCTGAACTTCGTTTAAGACGCGAGTTTGTTGGTTGGTGACATTAGCGTCTCCTTTGGCGTAGCGAATGGGATTAATTGTGGTGGTTGTCCGTTTAAGAGATACCAGCTGTCTTTCTAGAACGGTGGCGTTGATCTGGAGTTTTCCGAGTTCCTTGCGGGCCTTTTTCAAATCTTCGTCGCGCTTCATAAGCAGGGCCTCAAGAGTGGCTTTTTCCTCTCTAAGGGCCACAACATCTCCGGAGTTCTTAGATTTCTCTACAAGCTCGGCACGAAGTTTTTCTAGCTCATCATTACGCCGGGTGATATCCGTCGCTAGGTCAGCCTTCGCTTTCTCGAGATCATTATAAGAGGCCTCTAGCCTGTCGCGGTCGGCCTTGAGAAGGTTGAAACTTTTTTCGCTCGCCATTAGGCGATCCTGGATCATGGCTTGGCTCTCGATGAGGGCTGCATTCTTATTCTTGAGTGCCTTAGCTGTTGCCGCGATCTTTTTGCTTTCGGCCAATTCAGCTTCGAGGCGGTTTCGTAATCCCATGGCCTTTACAAGTTCGGCCTTGGCCATATCGACGGTATTTTGAAGCAGGGCTTGTTCGGCGACAAGGCGGACATTCATCGCATTGACCTTGGTAACCGACGCCATGGCTTTCTCGTTTTTTTCGATCTGGGTGCGCATAGCGGCGATATTCTTTTGTGTCTCGTTGATCTTCTTCTCGAGCTCAAGTCGTTTGGCACTAAGGATTTCGTTATCCTTTTTGAGTTCTGCGTTGCTGACGCTGCTTGCGGCGAGCTTCTTTTCGAGTTCGGTTTTAGCCTGAACTAATATCGGAATTTCTAGGCTCCGCTTTACCTCGGTAGCGAGATGGGATTTAAGGTTTGTTAACTGCTTCTCGCGCTCGGTGAGCATTTTTGAGAGGCGGCTTTGTTCCTTTTTGAGTTCGCTAGCTACTACAATCGCTTTGTGATACTGATCTTCGATCGGACGGAGGCGTGCAATTTCGACGTCCTGAGTTTTAACCTTTGCTTTCAGACTTAGGTTTTCTGTTTGAAGCGCGTCAATTTTTGCGATGGCGATCTTGTGGCCCTGCTCTGCTTTTTTGAGTTTGGCCACCGTAGCTTTCAGCTCACCGAGGAGTTTGGCGTGCTCGGCTTTGATTTGCTGGAGCTCTTTCGTCGCCTGTGTTCTGCCTGTGTTTGCCTCGTTCAGCTTATTTTCGAGTTCATTTGCGCGGATGAGGCGTGCGCGGGCGACGAGGAGATCCTGGCGCTCGCGATGGAGCTCGTTGCGGAGATTTACCATGTCTTGCTTCAGAAGCTTCTGGGTATGGGGATCTGATACGGCAGGGGTTTTCTCTGCGAGTTTTGCGAGAGCTTGCTTAAGCTTATTCTGGAGATCCTTTACGTTTGCGGATTGGTCAGGGGCCGCTTTTTTATTGAGGAGCTTGGCGTAATCCTTTTGCAGCTCGGTGAAATCTTGCAGAGTCCTGCCGAAGTCAGACTCCAGCCTTAGAGCGAGATCGATGAGTCGCTCACGGTCTTTTTGAACTTTGGTAAGCTCGTTCTCAGCCTGCTGTGCGGAGATTGGCCAGAGCATTAGGAGAGATAGTGCAGCCAAAGGGGTAAAAATCTTGTTCATAAATTTTTGGAAAAATAGTTTCCTCTGTAGGCCGAATCGGGACAAGGGTATTTCAACCAACTTCCTTTTCACCTTGGAAGCGAGGGAATCGTTACAGTTAAGAATGATTAAGAAACTTGCACTTATTCACATTTTGGGCGCCGTTTTTGCTTTTGGCGAAACTCCCAATATCGTCCTGATCTATGCTGATGATTTGGGCTACACCGATCTGTCTTGTCAGGGGTCAAAGTATTACGAGACTCCAAATATAGACCGAATCGCAGAGGAGGGAATGACATTCACCAACGCCTATGCAGGAGCGGCGAACTGCGCCCCTTCGCGGGCTTGCATGATGACGGGAAAATACACGCCCCGACACGGAGTGTTCACGGTGGCGAATTCAGACCGCGGGAAGGCCAAGAATCGCAAGCTCATTCCCATTAAGAATAAGAAAGTTCTCGATGCCAAGTTTGTGACGATAGCCGAGGCCTTGAAATCGAGGGGCTATCGGACCTGCGTGGCTGGGAAGTGGCATTTGAGTGAAGATCCAACCAAGGATGGGTTTGATACGAATTTTGGAGGGACTACCTGGGGGCATCCAAAGTCATATTTTGCGCCCTATAAAAATCCATACCTTAAAGACGGGCCCAAGGGGGAACATCTACCCGAGCGTTTGAGTAGAGATGTCGCAAACTGGATCACAGAGAACTCAAAGTCACCTTTCTTTGTCTATCTGCCATTTTACTCGGTTCATACCCCGATTCAGGCTCCCAAGGGTCTGACAGCGAAATACGAAAAGAAGTCGCCCGATGGTTCGCATAAGAACCCAAAATATGCTGCGATGATCGATGCGATGGATCAGGCGGTGGGCCATATTCTAAAAACTCTCGATGAACAAAAATTGGCAAAGAATACGCTGGTGATTTTCACTTCGGACAACGGACCGCACGGAAGCATCTCGCGAGCCGAGCCTCTAAGGGGGGTGAAGGGAATGTATTATGAAGGAGGAATTCGGGAGCCATTTTTGGTCCGTTTCCCAGGGGTGATCGCGGCGGGTTCCAAAAATAAAACTCCAATTTCTCAGATCGACCTTTATCCAACCTTCCTGGATTTGGCCGGGCAGACCGCGCCAGTTGGACTTGATGGAGTGAGCCTTCTGCCGACCTTGAAAAATGAAGATTTGAAACCACGTTCGCTCTTCTGGCATTTCCCCGGGTATCTGCAGAGCTACAAAGCGGATCCAGATTCCGCCTCGAAGTTCTTCCGAACGACTCCATGCAGTGTCATTCGAAAGGGCGATTGGAAGTTGATCCAATATTTTGAAGATGGAGCGATCGAACTTTACAATTTGAAGAGGGATCTGTCAGAAAAAACGAATCTTGCTTCAACGAATGAAGAGAAAAAGCAGGAGCTCTTAAAGGAGCTTCAAGACTGGCAGAAGTCGACGAAAGCTCCAATTCCGACAGAAAAGAATCCAGCCTATCGCGAGTGAACAACTTTTGGGGCGCTGATTATCAGAAGGGGAATCCCCATGGTGTTTGAGGCTGTGGCCGAAACCCCACGGGACCTTTGTCGTTATCCCTATAACTGTGGGTGATTCCAACCTTTGGTTCCAAAGCAACCGAGCTCGCCATAACCCATGTCATCACAGAAAATGACGACAATATTGGGCCTTTGCGCTGCTTGAGAGAGGCTAAAAAAAGGAACCAAAGTGAAATGAAACGAATCATCTGGAAAGCTCAGCACATCCCTGACGTAACCTGAATCCACAATGAAGAGACTTTTCACCCTTCCTTTCTTAGTTACGTATTTGTTGGCCCAAGAGCCGAACAAGGACATCAAAGAAGGTCATTCCCACAATGGCCACGCTTTTAACGAGGGGCCGCGGCAAGAAGGGCCTCTAATGGGATCGACCGGTAATGTTCATCTAGCCATCACCTCGAGCTGGGAAAAGGGACAGGCCTACTTCAATCAGGGATTGGGGCAACTCCATGGATTTTGGTATTACGAGGCGGAGAGATCGTTTCGGGCGATTCTGGCTCATGATCCGAATTGTGCGATGGCCTATTGGGGACTTTCTCAAGCCAATTACGAAAATGAAAAGCGGGCTAAGGAATTTATTGCTAAGGCGGGCGAGCTTCTCAAAAAAGAGGACTTTAAGATCAGCGAGCATGAACGAGCCTACCTCAATGCGGAGGTCTCTTATCATGATGATAAGAAGGAAAAGGATGCGACAAAACGACGCAAGAATTTCATAAGGGCTTACGAGGACATCATTCTTAAATATTCCAAAGACTTGGAAGCAAAGGCCTTGTTGGTTTGTCGACGTTGGCAGTTCAACCGGAAAGGGATTCCGATCACCAGTCACGTCGGAATGGATGCGATACTCGAGCAAATTTTTGCAAAGGATCAAAACCACCCGGCTCATCACTATGCGATTCACCTTTGGGATAATCGGAATCATGAGCAGGCTCTTGATTCAGCGGCGCGGCTAGGGCAGACCGCTCCAGGTATTGCGCACATGTGGCATATGCCGGGTCACATTTATTCTAAGGCCAAGCGCTATCAGGATGCCGTTTGGCAACAGCAGGCTTCGGCGCGGGTTGATCACAAGCACATGATGAAGTGGTTCCTTTTACCGGATCAAATTCATAACTATGCGCATAATAACGAATGGCTTTCTCGGAACTTTTCTCACCTAGGAATGGTGAGAGCTAGTATCGATATGGCGAAATCTCTCTTGGGGAATCCAAGGCATCCCAAGCTAAATAATCCGGGGCGTGGATCTGCTCGTTACGGAAGGCGTGCTTTAATTGATTATCTGGAGAAAGCCGAGCTTT
>Ga0315322_10000952_pt1 | contig 22179 bp, 13 predicted proteins | sample M110021515metaG_FD_203461 | JGI IMG/M metagenome (GOLD analysis project Ga0315322, IMG submission 203461) | Ammonia-oxidizing marine archaeal communities from Monterey Bay, California, United States - M1 100m 21515 | ecosystem: Environmental > Aquatic > Marine > Intertidal zone | place: USA...
TCCCAAGATTCATAGTGGCTAATACCACCCCAACAATACACAACAATACAGCGTTTGGCACTCAGTTTAACGGCAGAGCTCGCTTGCAAATGCATAACGCTCGGAACCGTAAGACCAGCCGCAGCCACGGTGCTCTGAAATATATCACGACGAGTGTACCTAAGCTGAAACAAGAATTTATACGTCCTTCAATAAAACTATCGCTCAAAGGTTATTAAATTAAACCTATACTCGTCAACGGAACCTTCGTTTCTATCGTAACGAATCCTACGATCTCCTTAACGCTTTTTAGGAGGCCACCTCTATTATTACCACGAAATCGGATGAGCAGCATTAACGTCATACCAACTTTCGGCAACCTTATTTTACCCGTCTTACCTTCCATGCTCTAGAATATAGGCAGCATGACAAAATCATTCCTTAAACTGATGGTCCTCAGCATTCCTGTGATATGTGGGGAATTGTACGCCAAAGACTATTCCCGTCAGGACCTCGACCATTTCGAGCGTACAATTCGTCCCGTGCTGATACAGCATTGCATCGAATGCCACGGTCCTCAACGAAAGGAAGGAGATTTGCGCCTTGATTCACGCGAAGCCATTCTCGAAGGGGGTACTCGTGGTCCGTCGATTGACCCTTCGAATCGAAATGACAGCTTGCTTCTTAAGGCGCTTCGGCAACAGGGTGGACTTGAAATGCCCCCCACCCAAAAGTTGCCTGACGTCGTCGTGTCCAATTTTGCCCGTTGGATTAGGAATGACGCCGCATGGCCCAAGACCTTTGCTCTTCCATCGAACCTGGACCCATCGCAACACTGGGCGTTTAAGCCCATCTCCGCGCCAGAGGTCCCCGAGGACGCTCATCCAAACGGAGTCGGCACATCCGTTGATCCCTTCATCATTCGCAAGCTTACAGAACAGGACCTTTCACCTACAAAACGATCCGATAGAACAACACTCGCGAGAAGGGTATATCAGGACATTGTCGGGTTACCACCAACAGCCAGTCAGCTAAATCAATTCGTAAATGACGCTACACCGTTCGCCTATGAAACCATGGTGGATAAGGCAATCGCGAACTCACAATTCGGTGTACATTGGGCTCGGATGTGGATGGACGTCGCTCGCTATGCTGACAACAAAGGCTATATCTTTTACCTAAATCGCGAATTCAAATGGGCTTTTACCTACAGAGACTATCTCATTGAATCATTCAACGAAGACCGCTCTTTTCAAACGATGATTATTGATCAGATAGCAGCCGACCAGATTACGGCCGACGACAAAAGGCCATTGAGGGCCATGGGATTCATAACGCTCGGGGACTATTTCGTAAACAATAAGTACGACATGATAGATGATCGTATCGATGTAATTACCCGAGGTTTCATGGGACTAACGGTCACTTGTGCGCGTTGTCACGACCACAAATTTGATCCCATCTCAACGGCGGAATACTACGGACTATACGGAGTGCTCGACAGTAGTCATGATCCGATCGTCCCTCCTCTTTACGAAGTCGCGCCGCAAAGTGATGAATACCTGGCTTTTGCCCATCAACTTAAAGAAAAGAAAAAGAAGCTGGAAGATTTCGTTAACTCGACAGTGCAAAACCTCAAAACTGATGGCCGTACTCGAATCGCTGAATATCTAATGGCGGCTTATGAAGAGCGTAACAAGCCAGACTCTGATAACTTTATGTTACTTACCGATAAAGGCGGATTAAATCCTCGCATGATTCGTCGTTGGAAGAATCATCTTAAAGACGAGCAAGCCAAAGAAAACTCCACATGGAGTGTTTGGAACACTTTTGCCGCCGTCCCAGACGACCAACTAGACGAAAAGATCGCCGTGATTTACCAGAAGATGATCGACGGGGAGCAACAGATCAACCCAATCGTCTTGAGATATGTGCTTGACGCGCAGCCTACTACAATGCTTCAAGTGGCCCAACGATACGAGAAGGCACTGCTCTATGTAAAAACTCTAACTCCCCAACCAGGCGAAAACTGGAAGGATCCCAACGCGGAGGAGCTCGCCTCTTCTTTATATGCAGCGAATGCACCGGCGGAGATCCCCGTTAATATTGGATTCGACTTTCTCGACCTTTTCCCTGACCGAGCCACCCAGGCGGATTTCAAGAAGGTTCTGGAGGACGTCGAGAATTATATTAGGAACGATCCGGCCGCGCCATCGCGCGCATTAGTTCTTTTGGATAACGAATCACCAACTGAACCCTATGTGTTCAATCGTGGGAATCCCAATGATAGGGGGGACTACGTACCTCGCACTTTTCTTTCCATCCTTGAACCAGATCCGCAACCATTTCGAAATGGCAGTGGCCGCCTTGAATTAGCGCGTAAAATCGCGTCACCAGACAATCCGCTTACGGCGAGAGTCATGACCAATAGGATTTGGAAACAACTAATGGGCTCCGGCATCGTGGAGACTCCTAGTGATTTTGGCTTGCGTGGCGGATCTCCAAGCCATCCCCAACTCTTAGATCATCTCTCGACGCACTTTATAAAAAACGATTGGTCTATCAAGTCCTTGATTAAATTGATTGTCATGTCTCAAACGTATCAGCAATCGTCTGATACTCCGGGGCCACCACCTGTTGCCGATCCCCGTAACCGCCTTCTTTGGAAGGCAAACCGTAAACGGCTTACGTGGGAACAAACCCGAGATGCCATAATTCACGCGACCGGTGAATTAGATACGACGACGTCCGGCCCTTCATTTTCCCTGAATGAGGTTTGGATTCCCCGCCGTTCCGCGTTTAGTTATATCAATCGGCTCGACATCCCGACACTACTTCGGACTTTCGATTACCCTAGTCCAAATGCCAGTATTGGATCACGTTCTCAGACGACCGTACCCCAACAGGCGTTGTGGTTTTTCAACAACCCCTTCCTTTCGGAAGCGAGTGCGCGGATAGAGAGACGCCCTGAGTTCGGCACGGCGATTGATGACCAACTAAAAATCACAAACCTATACCTACTGTTATTCAGTCGTGAGCCTAATGCTTCAGAGTCCTCCGCGATCAGGAACTTTCTAAGTGATCCTGAAACCAATTTCCAGGATCTCATTCACGTACTTCTCATGTCTAATAACTTTATATTCATCGACTAAAACACAAATGAGCGCTTCATTGAACCAATACAACCGACGAACACTCCTGCAACGAATTGGAATGGGTCTCCCGGCGTTAGGTTTGTCGACGCTCCTCCACTCGGAGGCTGCTGCGTCATCCCAAAAGGGGCCTCATTTCAAACCGCAAGCGAAGCATGTCGTCCATCTTTTCATGAACGGCGGTCCCAGCCAGGTGGACACGTTCGACCCCAAACCTGAACTCAACAAATGGCATGGCAAAGATATCGGTAATCTTAATTTGCGAACTGAGCGACGTACAGGCGCTCCTATGAAGTCGCCTTTCAGATTTAACCGGTATGGCGAAAGTGGTATACCGGTATCAGAACTCTTCAAGAACACAGCCAAGCATATCGATGACATGGCCATCATTCGATCGATGTTTGCCAAAGTCCCGAATCATGAACCTTCTCTGATGCTGATGAATTGCGGCGACACCCAGTTACCACGACCAAGTGTTGGTTCCTGGGTGACTTACGGGCTCGGTAGCGAAAATGACAACCTACCGGGATTCCTTGCGATGTGCCCCGGAGGATATCCAATCGTCTCTACCCGTAATTGGCGCAGTTCGTTCCTGCCAGGAAGTTACCAAGGAACGTACTTAGACACTAAAAATACGACGCTCGATAAGCTATTGGAGAATATCCGCAGCACGGCGACCGGCACAGAGCGCCAATCCAGTCAATTGGAATTGTTAACGTCACTTAATAGACAGCATGAGAAGGCCCACCCGCATGACCCACGGCTGGACTCGAGAATCAAATCCTTCGAAATGGCCTATCGAATGCAACTGGAGTCGGCGGAGGCCTTTGACCTGAGCCGTGAAACGCAGTACACGTTGGACATGTATGGAGATACGATCATCGGTCGTCAGCTCCTCCTAACCAGGCGGCTGATCGAACGCGGTGTAAGGTTTATTCAGGCCTGGAGCGGTGCTGGTCAACCTTGGGATAATCACAGCGGCTTGGAATCGGGTCACCGGGAGTTGGCCCAGCAGTGGGATACACCCATCGCTGCGTTGATGACTGACCTTAAACAACGCGGTCTTTTTGATGACACACTGATTCTTTGGGGAGGGGAATTTGGACGGACACCCGTGGCCGAGAAGCCAGCCTTAAATGGTAGAGATCACAATCATTATGGCTTTAGCGTTTGGCTCGCAGGAGGAGGGATCAAGGGTGGTACGATACACGGCCAAACGGACGACTTCGGTTTCCGTGCAGTAGACTCTCCCACGTCCGTACATGACTTACACGCTACGATGTTGCACGTACTCGGTCTTGACCACAAGCAATTAACCTATCGCTTTGCGGGGCGAGACTTTCGCCTAACCGATGTTCACGGTGATATCATCAATCAGATTTTAGCCTGAGCGTTTTTACACGCCTCGTTTTCCGCGAATCAATGTCGCTGCAAGAATAGGGTGACTTCGCTTTCAACCGTAACGAATTAACGCACTGCTTTATTCAAGGTTTTGAGTCAGAGATCCCAAAGCTTCATTTCGCACTTTCAACCTAATTGCCAATCGTGCTAAAATTCACCTCGTAGATAGTTCTCTTCACCAAACTACGTCACTGCTGAGGTCGCTCCTGTGAGACTGTCGCTTCTATAACAACTAAGACTCGTATTCCTGGAAATCACAATGCACAATCGACGCGGTATCCTCAAAGGCACTTCAGCTAGTCTCTTCGCCGCCGCTTTCACTGGCACTCCAGTTCATGCCTCGATTATTCCAAAAGTCTCCGACGAATTTCGGATTCAAACCCGTCGGAGAGTCGAAAAAAGGGGCAGGGTCATTGTTGACGCTGGGCGACAACTTTGGAAAGCATCTGAAACCGCAATCATCGTCTGCGATATGTGGCAGGAGCATCCATGTAAATTAGCGCAATATCGGGCGGATCGAATGGCTGGAAGAATGAATGAAGTGGTATCGTGGGCGAGAGACCACGGTGTAGCTATCGTTCACGCCCCTAGCGGGGGAATGGACCACTACGAAGGAACCTCTTATCGGCAAAGGATGCAACAGGCTCAGTATCACAAACCTCCGGTTCCTATTCAGGGTTGGTGCTATCACAACTCTGAATACGAAGGAAAATGGCCCATAGTTGATGACGTCCGTCTCGCCGAGGGTGCGGTGACCGGATGTGACGATCCTCTCCCGCGTGCCCATAAAGATCACGATCGACATCAAAATGAGCAAATTAAAATTGTAGGTTATGACGGCGTCAGCGACGACGGTCAAGAAATTTTCAATTTTATCGAGCAGGAAGGGCGAAAGAATATCGTATTGATGGGCGTTCATACTAATATGTGTATCTTAGGTCGCCCCTTTGGAATACGACAACAACGATACCTCAGAAAGAACGTCGTCCTTTGTCGTGATCTTACCGATGCACTCTACGATCCACGTGATCCCCCGCATGTCAGCCATGCACAAGGGTTGCAATTAGTGATTCATCATATCGAACAATTTTGGTGCCCCTCCATCCTTGGCGGCGATCTCATGACAGCCGTGACTTCTTAGTTTTCATTGTTATTACCAGTCAAGCAAACACTAGCAAAAACAAAAATAATGAACAACAACTCAGCTTTTAATCGCCGTACCACCATCAAATCTTTGGCAATTGGAACCTTAGCTAGTCTAACGGCGGAGCAATCCAGTCAATCGGCCGAAGAAAATATTATCGAGCTGAATAAGATTGACCGCTGGGACGTTACCCATAACCGGGTCTGGATTGGCGGGGATTTCTGGGCGAATCCTATGGAAGACTGGAGGGTGCATGACGGCTGGGTCCAAAGTCAAACTACGGCTGAACACCGTAGTATTCATTCCGTTACGCGGCAACTCACGGACGCCTCGGAATCGTTTGGAATGAGCATCGAGCTCTCACGTTCATCTCAAATCAACCAAGACGGCGGAGCCGGTTTTAAAATTGGTGTGAAAAGCGACCTGAACGAATATCGCTCTAACATGTTCTCCCGTTCTGGCATCAACGCTGGCATCATCAAAGACGAACTTGTGATTGGCAATAAACGCATTAGATTAGCGGACGTCCCTCCCAATAGTCACATCGTCTTGAATATTGTAGGGATTCGCAAAGGTGTTAACTACTTGCTGAAATTATCGGCACGTCACCCACAAACGGACAGAGATCTAGGCTCCCTCCAAGCAGAGATACCAGCGAAGGCTTGTCTCGGTAACATTTCGCTGGTAAGTCAGTTCACCGGCCCCCGTCAACGATACAACATTCCCGGTTACAAATTTCGCAATTGGCTTGTCGGCGGACGTGCCATTACGCACGACGCGGAAAAACGATTCGGGCCGATACTATGGACGATGTATACGTTGAGCGATTCTCGTTCTAAGGAAGGCTTCATATTAAAACTCAGTGCTCTTACTGGACCGCTGGGCAACGAAGATAACCCTACCGTTCAATTACAGATGGAAACCTCCACCGGCTGGCAAACGCTGGGAGAAGCTGACCTTCATCTCGATGCGTGGACCGCCACTTTTCGAATTCCCAATTGGGATGCAAGTATCGATGTTAGGTATCGCGTGTTATACAAGCAGGATTTCAAACTTGGAGAGTCAGAGACCGCCGAATGGTCTGGTGTTATTCAAAAGAACCCTTCGTCCGAGTCCCTTCGGCTGGCCGCACTCACCTGCCAGAACGACTATGGTTTTCCTTACGAACCTGTGGCAAACAATATTATTAGATTGAAACCCCATATGTTGTATTTCTCCGGGGACCAACTTTACGAGGGGCACGGGGGATATGGAATCATTAGAGATCCCGCTGGCCCGGCTATTCTCAACTACCTAAGAAAGTTTTATCAATTTGGCTGGGCTTTTCGCGAAGCCATGCGTGATGCGCCCGTTGTCTGCCTACCGGATGACCACGATGTATTTCAGGGTAATATTTGGGGGGAGGGTGGAGCCGCGATGAAAAACATAGATCAAGGTACGTCATCCAAAGGCGGTTACCGCGAACCTGCCAGAATGGTGAATACGGTGCATATTACCAATTGCGCTCACCATCCTGACTATTTTGACCCCACTCCCTCAGAACAGGGGATTAGTGTTTATTATGGGGATATGGTCTACGGCGGAGTTAGCTTTGCGATCCTCGGCGACAGGCAGTTTAAAAGCGGACCAGAAAAAGTCGAAACCGGCTCAGGACGCGCCGATCACGTCCGGGACTCCAAGTATGATACGCAGGTTTTGGATAAACCAGGTCTGATTCTGTTAGGGGATCGTCAGGAACAATTTCTTTCAGCTTGGGGTCAGGATTGGCGCGGTCATTCCATGAAAGTGTTACTTAGTCAAACAGTCTTTGCGGGAGTGGCCACGCACCACGGGGGCTATGAGGGCTACCTTAAGGCCGACCTGGACTCCGGTGGCTGGCCCCAAACGGCCCGCAACAATGCGATCGATATCATCCGAAGTTCCATGGCCTTGCATATTAATGGCGACCAACATCTCACCTCAATGGTGCAGTATGGCGTCCGGCAGCAACGCGACAGCAACTGGTCATTCTGTACTCCTGCGATCGCGGCAGGCTATCCCCGCTGGTGGCGGCCGGATGATATCAACGTAACTCACCACAATCGTCCGGAGCACGGGCTGGCAAATACCGGGGAATACCTGGACGGCTTCGGAAACATGGCGTATGTTTATGCCGCAGGGAATCCGGAAGTAGGGACGAAACGCCCGCGTTACGAACGCGCCCACCAAAAAGGGAGTGGCTTTGGTTTTGTGATTATTGACAAGGCAAACAAAACGTATGAGATTCATGCCTATAAGTTTAGTGTGGACGTCTTAGATGAGAATCCCAACAACCAATTTGAAGGTTGGCCAATCACCATTCATCAAGAGGAAAATAAAGGCCTGAACAAATTGACTTAATCAATTTGTTTGATTAACGAATTGGTTGTCAATCCATCAGCTTTTGCAACATGTCCAACATCGCATCAATCGAATCCGGATTTGCCTCTTTTGTCTTAGTAGTCAACAGTTCCCTACCGATGACCGTGGCGCCTAAATGGCTGAACTGCATTCGCATCGCGGACAGTACTTTTTGACCACCCCCACCGGAGTGGGTCGATAGCGCCACGGGTAGTCCCGCGAACATCTCACGAAAATCATCCCCTGTGGTCGACATCCAAGCGATCGCGCTTGTTAAATTAGGGGGCGTACTTCCATTGTATTCGGGTGCTGCGATCCATAATGCGTCTGCGTCGAGGATCTGCTGGTGAAGTTGAGGGTAATCCGCGCCCGGCCCCGCCTCGAAATCTCGCATGCAAAATAAAGGAATACGTAATTCGCTTAAGTCCAGGACACGCGCAGGAATCCCCTTTTTCCCTGCAGCTTCCTCAACTTTTCTACCAAGTTCGAGGTTGGAACCCGCAGTGGTGGAAAGAATCAGTAACATGGAACCCTCTTTAACTATTGGACGATAAATATAAACCAATTGTGACCCTGTCTACGTAATGAATCAATTACCACTCAGGCGAAAGAAACAATTTATGGGGAACTAAATGCGGGCGAAATTGGTAAGCCAATTCCTATACGGTAGGACCACTGATTTAAGTATAATAACGGTGGTTAATAACTCTAAGATTGGCAATTGATGAAAACCTATTCGGGCGTAACGCGTAGAACGTTCCTCCAGGCTGGACTTGTTTCAGGCACTGGGTTGACCCTTGTAGACCATCTCTTTCACGCGGAAATCACAAAGGCCCTTACGGGCGCTTCGCCGGATGACACCAATTGCATCATGTTGTATATGACTGGCGGACCTGCCCAACAGGAAACATTTGATATGAAACCGGATTGCGATGATCGGTTTCGGGGCGAATTCTTACCTATCTCGACGAATACCCCTGGCATACAAATATGTGAACATCTTCCACAGCTAGCCAGACATACCGATAAATTCGCGATCATACGATCCACATGGCACGAGAGTAATACTCATGGTGTCGGAGTACATTACAATCTCACCGGTCTTAAACACGCTCCCCGGCAACGAGGGGAGCCGCAGGTTTCCCGCGATGATCCCCCGAATATTGGTGCGGTGATGCGTCAATTACGAGGTGATCGTAACGGTCTCCCCGCCGCTGTACATCTTCCGGTTCGTATCGGCGACCAAAATAATTTTCGTTGGGGTGGCCAGCATGCCGGTTTCCTGGGTCAACAATATGATCCACTAACACTGATAGAAGAGTCCTGGTCACCAGGTACACTTCCTAGTAGCTTTCTTCCCCCGGAAGGGGTTGGCGTCGGACGCCTACGCGATCGGGTGCGGTTACTCAAAGGCGTAGAGAAATCCACGATTACCGGCTCCAAAGAGGATCATCCTGAACTTTACCAGCAGGCGCGCGAACGCGCGCTCAGCATTCTTCAATCGGATTCCGTTTGGAAGGCGTTTCTGATCGAAGAAGAAAACGCATCCACCATCGAACGTTACGGCGATAACAAGTTCGGGCGCAGTTGTCTGGTGGCAAGACGCCTGGTCGAACGAGGCGTGTCATTTGTCACTGTGCCGTGGATGTATTTACATTCAACCAAAAACTTTGATACGCACGCCAATCACTTCAAAGTCATGAGAGAACTTTTATTACCGCCGATGGATCAGGCCATGTCCGCGCTTCTCGAGGATCTCCATCAAAGGGGTCTCATCGATAGAACGCTAGTTAGTTGGACTGGTGAGTTCGGACGAACGCCCAAGATCAATGGTAATGCGGGTAGGGACCACTGGGGAAAAGTGTACAGCACGTTGCTCGCCGGCGGAGGAATAAAAGGGGGGCAGGTTTACGGATCCACGGACTCCATTGGTGGCGAGCCGACTGACAATCCTGTGTACGTAAGTGATTACGTCGCCACGATCTATAAAGCACTGGGATACGACAGCAGCACGCTCGTCCAAGATAGATTCGGACGGCCCCATCCAATCGTACAAGGCAATCCAATTAAACAACTATTCGGATGATAATAGATGCGTCTTTCTCTTGCTCTGCTACTACTAATTATTGTATCTGCTGTGAACCTTCACGCGGCGGAATTGACCGACCTGGTAGATTCCCAAACTAAAATTGAGAAATTAGCCGGTGACATGAAGTTTACCGAAGGTCCGGTTTGGGAACCAAAAACGAAAACGTTAATCTTTTCAGACATTCCAAATAGCAAACTCATGGCATGGAATTCCTCGAAGGGACTTACTGTTTTCAGGGAAAGCAAGAATGCCAACGGTAATATTTTAGATCTCCAAGGCAATTTGATATCTTGCCAACACACAGGACGCAATCTCATTCGTATTACCCAGGACGGCGAGTCGGAAATCATTGTCGACAATTATAAAGGGAACCAATTAAACTCACCTAACGATGTTGCCGTACATCAGAACGGTAGTTTTTGGTTCACAGATCCGCCTTGGGGCCTTTGGGGGACTGATAACACCTCCGAACTTGAAGGCCACTGGGTTTATCGTGTGGATCCTGAGACCGGCGTGGCTGAGGCGATTGTTACTGATCTAGCAATGCCTAATGGAATTGTTTTCTCTCCGGACTTCTCTCGACTCTATGTTGCCGATACTGGTGGGCATCCGCGCCATCCCAACCAACAACTGCGTAACGCACCAGATATCATTCGATGTTATAAAATGACAACGAATGGCGACCTCGGAAAACTCCTGTTTACAATTGACGAAGGTAGTGACGGGATGGCAATGGATATCTCCGGGAACTTATATACAACTCATTCTGGTCATATCAACATCTTCAGTGCCCGAGGTCAGCTGATTGGAAGAATCGCCTGCCCTGAAAATCCGGCGAACGTCACTTTTGGGGGCAATGACTTCAAGACCTTGTTTATTACGGCGAGAACCTCCTTGTATTCAATAGCTATGAAGATCAAAGGGGCACACGGTCCAAAATGAGTCATATCTTGCCAATTATCAATCGAAAGGATAAAAGTCGGGGGAGAACCTCACTTGGCAAGTATATCTGTTATTTCATAGTAATTAACTTACTCACCTGTTCGTCGTTGAGGTCGGATGAGTTCTTTGAGAAGCATGTTCGGCCCCTTTTAGTGGCTAAGTGTTATCAGTGCCACGCTGGTACTAAAACATCCGGAGGCCTATCGCTAGACACAAAAGATGGTTGGTCTAGGGGTGGAGAATCCGGCCCGGCGATCGTCCCCGGCGATCTAGAGAACAGTCCCCTTATTGACGCAATAAATTACCGGGGAATCGAAATGCCGCCGCCTGAAAAGGGTGGTAAACTTAAGCCTGACGAAGTCGACATTCTTACCAAATGGGTTTCAAATGGAGCGATCGATCCAAGAATCGGCAACCATCAACTCGGCGGAATGTCAAAGCAAGACGCCAAAACATGGTGGTCCTATCAACCAATAAAGGCGACTGAAAAGGCCGCTTCCTCAGAACTCATTGATGAGTTGATCGAGCAACGAATCAAATCCGTTGGACTTCAGACGACGCCTAAAGCCTCTCGACGCGAGCTTATCCGTCGTGCAACCTATGACCTGACGGGTCTACCTCCCACGTACCAAGAAGTGCTGGAGTTTCAAAACGACGGTTCGCCGGACGCGTTCCTAAAGGTAATTAATAGATTACTGGATTCTAAGGAATATGGTGAACATTGGGGACGCCACTGGTTGGACGTAATCCGGTATGCTGATACCGCGGGAGAGAATTCCGATCGGCCCCTGCCGCACGCCTGGCGTTTCAGGAACTGGGTAATCGAATCGGTCAGTCAGGATTTGCCGTTCGATTCGTTCGCGAAACTGCAAATTGCGGGAGACCTCGCACCACCAGGGACTTCAATGCAAGATAAGAATAATGGTATCGTGGCCACAGGCTATTTGGCAGTCGCCCGTCGGTATGGCCACAACATTAATAAAGACATTCACCTCATGTATGAAGATGTCATTGATAACGTGGGGAAGGCGTTCCTTGGGTTGACTATAGGGTGTGCCCGCTGTCACGACCATAAATACGACGCCATTACCGCCAAAGATTATTACGCGTGGTACGGAATCTTCAGTAGCACCAAGTTCTCGTTTCCAGGTTGTGAGCCAATTCCACACCCGAGCGACTTAGTTCCCTTAGGTTTTGTCGATGAGCAGGCTAAGGAATACGATGATTATTTACTGGCAAAAGCTGCTTACGAGGCCCAAAGGCCCAACAACCCGGAAGCGATTGCGCGTCTTAAAGAACTAAGTTCCCAAGCCACGACTGTATTGGCTACCGCAAATGTCGGCCAGAGCGGGACAGAACTTCTCGAAGATCATCTGGGCAAGGATCGGTATCGACTTATTAAAAAAGACGAAGTACTGCAACTCCGCATCAATCGCAATGCCAACTATGGGGCAGATTCCACTGGCATTCTCCTCAACATTAAAAATGTACAATCGCCGGAGGACAAATGGTCTTCTCAGGAGTTGGTTGAACTCATAGATTCCTCTTCGCCCCTTATAGAAAGCGGGGGGGCACGTTGGGGATTCCTTGACCCCACGAACGGGCCGAAGTTCCTGATTACAAAGAAATCAAATATCGGCGGCCACGCGGCATTAAAGGGCTGGGCATTAGGTGACAACCCTTCTTTTTATGCGAATACCGGTCCCACTACCGTGAAGGCGTGGACTGAGTTACCTCCCAAGACTCTTTTCGCGCATCCGGGCCCGAATGAAGATTGTGCAATTGTCTGGATTTGTCCCCAGGATGGCAACTACGAAATTACTGGCCACGTGCTTGACGCCCACGCGGGCGCTGGTGATGGCGTAACATTTTATCTTGAACAGATAGCCTCAACTGATTTCGGAAACGGATTAGGGAAACTCGGGGAGGCCAACGGAACTCTAACGCCCCCCACTCCTATCTCCCAACCCGTTGCGTATGCCGTCGCCGAAGGGACAATCGCAAATGCATCGGTACAGATGCGTGGAGATCCTGAGCAACCAGCAGATCTTGTAAAACGTCGTTGGCTGGAGGTCTTTGGTGGCCAACCATTAACTAATCCTCAGCATAGTGGACGTTTAGAACTGGCGGATTGGATTATTTCACACCCCTTATTCGCCCGAGTTCTCGCTAATCGAATTTGGCATTGGCACTTCGACAAAGGCGTCGTGTCGACGCCTAACGATTTCGGTACCCGAGGATCTCCCCCTACGCATCCTCAACTACTTGAATTGCTCGCCTCACAACTTGTCGCGAATAGTTTTAAGCTGAAGCCGTTACATCGTTTAATTATGCAAAGTCAGGTTTATCAACGAGCCTCCCGTTCGTCCCCGGACGCAAATACCAAGGATCCAACCAATTTGTTCCTTAGTCATTTTTCTTCAAGACGACTTTCGGCGGAAGAGATTCGAGATTCACTGCTTTTGGTTAGCCAGCAACTAGATAAAGACCCTGGAATGAGTCATCCCTTTCCGCCCGCAGTTAGTTGGACTTTCAGCCAACATGCTCCGTTTAACGCAGTCTATCAAACCAATAAAAGAAGTGTTTATATGATGGTACAGCGTCAACGAAGACATCCGTTTCTCGCCCTATTCGACGGACCGGACCCAAATGCAAGTACTCCCGTTCGGGGCCAAACGACAGTACCGACACAAGCACTATATTTTCTTAACGATGAATTCTTCCACGCATCCGCTAAATTAACTGCAGTGAGAGTGGCGACTGATGTCCCGTCGGATTCTTCTATTAAGAAATTGTATCGCTTAGTATTACAGCGTGACCCGACGAAAGCCGAAGCCGAAATTACACTTGACTTTGTCCGCCGCTACGACGGTACTGAGGATGAAAAATGGCAAGCGATTTGCCGCGTTCTTTTAACCAGCAACGAATTTGTTTATGTGGACTAAATTAGTGGCTATTCAGCATTCCTGTCTCCTCAATCTCCACAAGTCTTCTCTGCCTAACGTTTTATGGATTCTGGGCGGGCTTCTGTGGTCATTATTACCACTAAGTTCATCCCATGCCCAGGGCAAAGAAGACCAACATGCTGGAGCTAGTTTCGGAAAAGAGATTCAGCCGTTTTTGACGAAATACTGTATCGGTTGCCACGGCGCGAAAACGCAAAAAGCTAATTTCCGATTGGATACGCTAGATACCGACCTGCTTAACGGTAACGCGGTGGACATGTGGCAGGAAGTATTAGATCTCATCAACGTTAGTGAGATGCCTCCCAAAGATGCCGATCCCCAACCTACCAGCAAAGAACGAGAAGCGGCGACAAATCTGTTGACGACTGAGTTTCGTAGGGTATTGGAAACTCGCCGAATAGCCGGCGGTCGTAGCATGCTGCGAAGACTCACCGCGTACGAGTATAGCAATACGCTACGAGATCTGCTTGGCCTGGATCTTCAATTTGCCAAAGATCTCCCTCCGGAAGGGACCGCCAAAGAAGGATTTAAAAACAATAGTACGGTCCTGGGCACGTCGGCACTACACATGGAATATTTCGAACGCATAGCCAGATCAGCGTTAACGCGGATTTTGGTAACTCCAGAAGAAAAACCGCTTCCCTACATAGTAAGGATTGAGCCTGAAAGAGCGTTCAATCAAAATCCGGTGAACGGGAATGCGAACCGCGATCAAACCTCCTATAATCTACAGCCCTTAGTCGGTGGGAAGCCAAGTCACAAAGCGCTCTTCAAATTGTCGTTCGGTGATCTGGCGTTAAATGGCGACGGCATCGTCTTAGCGGGAAACAGATCGCGTGATCCACTGGATGCACCGTTCGCCGCTGGCCAAAAGAGGGGCGGTGCATTGGGTGACGGACGCTCAGGTTGGCAACCCGAGTTTACTGCTGAAATTTATGAAATCCCGCCTGATGCTCCGGTTCGTATCACGATTCGAGCCGCTGCCATTTTAGGCCAGGGCAATACGTTTCCAAGGTTGTCATTTGAACTCGGCTCTTTCCGTGGCAATGGTGTTTCGGATCAAAAAGAAGGCGGAAACATTGAGGTTCGATCACGGGAGTTTCAAACTTACGAGTTCGTCGTCCATGGTGCGAATTTCCCTTTTCAATCTAATAAGCCTTCCCGTCCTTCGTATTTTAGAATCTTCAATGAATTCCGACGTGGCACTAGCAAGCTGACCTATGAAGAATTGCCGAAGTTGATAATCGACTGGGTCGAAATTGAGAGTAACTACTACCCCGAATGGCCGACAGCGCAGAAAAACGACATTCTCATCGGCTCGGCCCCTATCGGTAATGAGGACGTCTATGTGCGGGAAGTCCTTCGAAATTTCATGTTTCGGGCCTACCGTCGCCCCGTAGCGGACCACGAGGTAGAGCGGAAAGTCGCACTATATGCGAAACTTCGTCCTACACACGCCACGTTAGAACACGCTTTGGTATCGACTCTAACCTCGGTTTTGTGTTCGTCTAATTTCCTCCTGATTGCAGAGCCAAGAACCGCTGAAGGTTTGGGAGACGACTCGAGCGAACCGAGACACATCAGCGGGTATGAATTGGCTTCTCGGCTGTCTTATTTTCTGTGGAGTTCGATGCCTGACGATGAATTGTTCAAGTTGGCTCAAGAGGACCAACTTAATAAACCGTCCATATTACGTTCGCAGGTTCTGCGAATGCTCCGAGACACTAAAGCGGGAGAGTTTTCGAAGAATTTCACCTCCCAGTGGCTTGATTTAGAAGGTATCCGTCGCTTAGCAGTGAATCCAGAATATTTTGACTTCGAGGAAAAGACAAAGGACCTCTTCGAGGCGGAATCTATTCATTTCTTCCACCATGTCTTCTCCAATAATTTGAGTATCGACAACTTCATCGCTTCTGATTTTGCAGCTCTCAACCACAAGCTTGCAAAGCACTATCGCATTCCCGGAATTAGCGGGGGATTTGAAATCCAGGAACTGGACCCACAACATCATCGTGGAGGATTTCTCACGCAAGCCAGCATACTATTTGGCAATTCAACGGGAGCCGATACACACCCGATCCGTCGTGGCATGTGGGTACTCGAACGTATCCTCGATGATCCACCGCCGCCACCTCCACCAGATGTTCCTGACTTGGAGGAGCCTGAAGCGCAGGATGTGGCTGACTTATCGCTAAAAGAACGGCTCACTGCCCACACCAACGTTCAAAGCTGCCGTGATTGTCACAGCAAAATTGATCCCTGGGGACTCGCATTTGAGAACTACAACGCCCTAGGGCAATGGCGATCCGGGGATTTCGATCCGAATGTAAAACCAGCTCATCAGCAAATATCGGTGGATGCTACCACCCAGCTAAGGAACGGTCATAAGATTCAACACTTGGACGATTTAAAACATTACATTTTGACCGATAAAAAAGAACAGTATCGGCGTACCGTTGTCCGCAAAGTGATGTCTTATGCCTTGGGTCGCTATTTAGATTTCCAAGATCGCCCTGCAATTGACGCTATTTGTGATACTCTCGCTAAGGACGAGGATAAAATTCAAACCTTGATAGTAGAGATTGTTCTATCGGAACCTTTTTTAACGAAATAAACTAAGACGTTTGGAATAACAATGATGAAAAAGAAATCTTGGCATATGGATCGAAGAACGGTCTTGAAGTCGGTGGGAGTCACCATGGCTTTGCCGTGGTTAGAATGCATGAGTTGGGGCGCCGAGCATGCTGAACCGCGCAAGCGATTCTTTGCTGGATTCTTTGCCTACGGGGTTCCAATGCCTACGGATGATGCGCCAGACCGCTTAACAAACGGTTGGTTTCCGCTGGGTGAGGGTAAGGATTATGTCGCTCCCACGATGCACAAAGATATTATGCCGTTACGAGATAAGATCACTTTTCTTTCGGGCCTCTCGCATCCATCCATGCGAACAACTTCTGCACACAAGGGGGCCGATTATTTCCTGACTGGCGCCGACATTCTTAAAACATATGATAAACAAACGATCTCAATCGACCAACATCTTGCTCAAACACTCGGCCGGGATACGCGTTTCGAGTCGCTGGTTTTGTCGTCGTTTGGTGGAGTGAATCGCCCCTATCGTTCCTCGACGCTATCTTTCGACCGTGCCGGCAGACCGATCCCAGCTTTAAATAACCCAGCCGAAATTTTCCGGCGTATGTTCGGTGTTAACACGGCCGCCGAACGCAATGCCCTCGCCAGTCGCGGTAGTGTGGTCGATGAAATCCTTAGCGAAGCCAACGATCTTAATAGTCGTTTAAGCTCCAATGACCGTCGGAAAATGGACGAATACTTATCTTCGGTTAGGGAAGTTGAAAAGATGACGGCCCGCGCTGTTGAATGGCAAGGAACGCCCAAGTCGCGAGTCGATACGAAAGGGCTTGATCTTTCACTCAATGTTACCTCGCCCCGCGAATACCTTACGATTATGTATGACCTTATGGTGTTAGCCTTCCAAACTGATACTACCCGTATCGGGTCATTTCAGACAGCCTGTGAAGAAGGGGGGCTGACTGACCGGTTCCCCTCAGCCTTAGGGCTCGGCAAAAGCTCCCACAATCTATCGCACGAAAAAAAGGATTACGATGACGTAGCCAAATACATTATGTTCCTGAATGAAATGCACGCGAACTTCCTTACCAAACTCGACTCCATCCAAGAAGGCGACAGCTCGTTACTGGACAACACACTCTGTTTTTACGGTTGTGCAACCAGTAAAACCCACCGTGCCACCAATTACCCCATCATCCTAAGCGGGGGGAAAAACATGGGTTTCGCGCATGGCTCTCATTTGAATTACAGCGACGACGTTCCTCTTTCTAATCTCTTTGTCACTATTTCTAATCAATTGGGTCAGCCGATCGATCGCTTCGCCGACAGCACAGCGGATATCACGGAGGTGATAGGGTAACGTGTGGTTACGTCCTCTTAATCGGCCTATCCAAGTTTAGTAGAGGTTGGCGGCGAAGAGTTAGTAGAATAAAGGTTAGACAACAGCGTCTCGGCGGAACTCACAATACACTACGTAGATCTCCCATGAATTTACGTATGCAGATTAATGATCCAATGAAAGGATGATGATATTGGCTCCTAAGTTTATATCGAAGGCTGCGATCAGTAGGCGTTCGTTGCTCCGTTCCTCACTGGCTGGTTCTCTGCTTTTACCAGGCATTGCCGATGCGATTGCGTTTCAAGACGCACCACAGCTTCATTCAGGAATAAGTCACTTTTCCTCGAGGGCGAAGAACGTGATTTTTCTTTTTATGACCGGTGGCGTTTCTCATATCGATACCTTCGATCCCAAGCCCGCCTTACATCGGGACCATGGCAAGGAAATCAAAGCCGATCATCCTGAGATTAAGGATCGTCCCGGTTACGAACGTATTTACCTGAAACGACCTCAATGGGATTTTGCACCACACGGCGAATCCGGGATAGAGGTTAGTACGCTGTTTCCACATGTTGCCAGTTGCGTAGATGATCTCGCTATTATTCGGTCTATGCATACATCTCACTCCAACCATTACAATGCTACGTTGGGTATGCACACTGGTTCCTTTGCGATTTCCCGTCCTAGCATAGGTTCATGGGTTACCTACGGCATGGGGACAATCAACCGGAATCTACCAGGTTTCGTGGTGATAGCGCCTCAGCAAACTTATGCCGGAACGCAGGTGTATTCCAACGATTTCCTTCCCGCAGGTAATCAGGGAACTCTCGTCGTTCCCGGGACAGAGCCTGTTACGAATGTGAAACCACGTCTTCCCAACGCAAAGCAACGCATTGAACTTGATACACTCCAAGCTTTGAACAGGTTGCATGCAGAATCCCGCTTGAAAAGCGCTGCCTTATCCGCGCGAATGAAAAGTTTTGAGACGGCCTACGGCATGCAAAAAGCAGTGCCTGAGGCTTTCGACTTTAGTAAAGAGTCGAGGAACACCCTGAATAACTATGCCATTCAGCCTAATTCTTCAACAGGCTTTGGCTGGCAATGCTTAGCCGCCCGTCGATTAGTCGAACGAGGCGTTCGCTTTGTCGAGTTAATCGACACAGGGTCCTCCGGGAATTGGGACGCTCATGGAGACATGATGACACATGTTGGATTGGCAAAAAATGTAGACCAACCCATCGCGGCTTTACTGAAAGATCTTAAACAGAGAGGCATGCTGGATGAGACGCTGGTCGTTTGGACTACTGAATTCGGTCGCACTCCATTCAACAACACGGCCGACGCCAAGGGCCGGGAACACCATCCTTGGGCGTTTACCTCTTGGCTCGCCGGGGCCGGCGTAAAGAAGGGTGTTGCCTATGGGGAAACCGACGAGCATGGTCTCCGCGCGGAAGTAAATAGAGTTCACGTCCATGATTTACACGCCACCATCCTCCACCTCCTCGGTTTCGATCACCAAGCATTGACTTATCGTCACGCAGGCCGCGACTATCGCCTAACCGATGTCGAGGGACAAGTTGTCCATGGCGTTTTATCCTAAAAGCGAAGGACCACTAATTCATGATGAAACTAGTTAATCTATCCACGCTGCTGATACTGACAATGTTCGATGTCGGATCTGCGGGTGCTCAATGGACACGCCACGTTGTGATGGAGCAGGGGCACTGCAATACCGCTGTAGCGCTGGATGCAAATAGAGATCGTTTGCTAGACGTTATCGCCAGCTTTAACGGACGAATCAGTCTTTTCATCGCACCTAATTGGGACGAGGAATTAATTCTTTATCAATTTCCCGGTGCTAACGGAAATTGCATCCATAGTGCAACGATTGACGTCGACGGGGATGGCGATCTGGATTGGGCTGGCACCCTCGCACATGGACACCCTTTCTGGCTCGAAAACCCCGGCGTTAAATCAATCCGAAACGGTGCTTGGATCCCACGAGTCATTGATCCTGACATCACGGGAATCCACTGCATTCTTAAGTCAGATATTGATAACGATGGTAAGCCCGATCTAGTGATTAACAATTTTGACCCAGCCAAAGGGCTCACAGATTCGATCGCTTGGTTCAGTATTCCCGCGAAACCCCATAACGCCAAACAATGGCACAGACACGTTTTCGCCAATGGCAACGCCCGAGGAGGTAGCCACTATATGGGTGTTGGTGATATTGACGGCGACGGATGGAAAGAAATAGCGGTCGGTGCCAAGGGGAAACCTTTTGCCGACGGTAATTGGTTTGCTTATTGGAGAAATCCCGGCAAACAACAGGTTCGTGGCGCCTGGGATAAGATCACACTTGCCCAGAATCAAACGGCGGCAACGAACATACGAGCCGCGGATGTTAATGGCGACGGGCAGATGGATTGGGTGGCAACGCGAGGGCATGGCGTTGGCGTGATATGGTTTGAAAATCCAACCTGGGAACTACACGATATCGACACAACTCTCCTTCAGCCCCACAGCTTAACCGTTGCGGATTTCGACGAGGATGGTGATGTCGACATCGCCAGTTGCGGTTATGAGAGTAAACGACTGATGCTTTATCTCAATAGTGGGAAGGGCGAGTTTAAATCGGTCCTTCTCGACGGAGATGAGGAGAGTTACGATCTGCGGCACGTCGATATGGATGGGGATGGAGATTTCGATTTACTGAACGCAGGGCGGGCGTCTCAGAATGTTGTGTGGTACGAGAATCCTTTGAAATAAGTCGATTTATATGATCCCACGAATCCTTATTCCATTCAACATCCTGTTGTTTTCAGTGTTTTTTTCCGGGATGACCAATGCCCAGAGCTCCTTCGACTTTTGTCCGGAGCCAATTCTCTACCAAAGTGCGCCTGCCAAGAACGAGATTACGCGGCTACAGCAACGACTGGAGGCCGGAAAAGACGAGTTGGAATTTAACTCCACGCGAGGTTACCTGGATTCCATCCTGCAACAGCTTTCCATTTCACCGAAAACTCAAGCTCTGGTATATTCCAAGACCAGTCTTCAGCATCGTCCTATATCTCCTACGAACCCCAGAGCCCTATATTACAACGATGAAATATATATTGGATGGGTGCCCGGTGGAGCCCATCTAGAACTCATCGTGTCCGACAACACACTGGGCTCCGTCTTCTACACCCTCAAACAGGAACATCAGGAACTGCCTCGGTTTCAGAGGGACCGTGGCGAATGTTTACAATGCCATGCAAACCGTCGGACTCAAGACGTTCCCGGCCCCCTCGTGCGAAGTTTGTATACGTCCTCCAGCGGACAACCTATCTACAATTTAGGGAGTTACCTATCGGATCACACGTCGCCGACGCAGGAACGCTGGGGTGGCTATTATGTAACCGGTTCGCATGGCAATATGCATCATATGGGAAACCTTTTTGTCCGCCACGATGACGACCTGGATGAAATCGATTATTTCCACGGTGCAAACAGACTCGGACTGCCTCCTCAAGTCAACCGTTCCATTTATCTGACAAACACGAGTGATATCGTGGCACTTATGGTGTTGGAGCATCAAACCCAAATGCAAAACCTCATCACGAAGGCAATCTATGAAGAACGACGTGCGGACCATTACGACAAGACTTTTAATCTCGATGTCGTGAACGGAGGCGAGTTCACCAAAAGACGGATCGCAAAAAGCGTCGAAAGATTGCTCACCTATATGTTCTTTGTTGATGAATTCCCTTTAACTGCGAAAGTGAAAGGGACCAGCTCATTTACAAGTGAGTTCACGCGCCGCAAGCCCGCAACAGAGGATGGGAGAAGTCTTTACCAAATGGATCTCCAAACACGAATTTTTAAATACCCTCTTAGCTACATGATATATTCTAAAACTTTCTCCGCGATTGGCCCCAAAACAAAGGCGGTCTTTAATGACCGGATTCAACAAATCCTAGGGGATGAACCAACGGGCAGCGATAGGAAGACTTATCGCCATTTGACACCAAGTCTGAAGGCTGCCATCCGCGATATTCTGAGCGAAACACACCCCACGCTAGGTCACCTCTTCAACTAACAAACCGCCGCATTGACTATTTATCGGGGGCTAGTTTATAGACGAGTGGTATTTCGATAATCAATCCAGCGATCTTTCTAGAAGCATTTTGCTGAGCCAGAGCGCTAACGTGACA
>Ga0315322_10000954_pt1 | contig 22175 bp, 32 predicted proteins | sample M110021515metaG_FD_203461 | JGI IMG/M metagenome (GOLD analysis project Ga0315322, IMG submission 203461) | Ammonia-oxidizing marine archaeal communities from Monterey Bay, California, United States - M1 100m 21515 | ecosystem: Environmental > Aquatic > Marine > Intertidal zone | place: USA...
TGTAGAGACTATACTTGATGAATACGACTCAATGACAAAACTGTCAGGACAACCTCCAAGAACAGAAGTTGTAAAAGGTTCAATGACACCAATTGGACTCTACCAGACTCTATACAATAATTCTAACAAAGGTGACATCCTTGTGTTTGATGACTGTGATAGTATCTTGTTTGATGAAGTATGCTTGAACATGTTGAAGGCAGTTTTAGACTCTGGTAAAAAGAGAACTATTAGTTGGAAGGCAGAATCTATTGCACTTCGTAGAGAAGGAATACCTGATAGGTTTGATTTTGCAGGTGGTGTAATCTTTATTACTAATGTAAATTTTGAAAATGTTAGAAGTAAGAAAATCCAAGATCACTTAGAGGCATTAATGTCAAGATGTCACTACATTGATTTGGGTATGGATACAACTAGTGATAAATTCTTAAGGATTAATCAAATTGTTAGAGATGGTATGTTGAAACCATATGGCTTTAGCAAAGAGTTTGAAAAAGAAATTATAGACTTTATGGTTTTAAAAAGTGCTAGACTCAGGGAACTTAGTTTGAGAATGGTACTTAAAATTGCTGACTTGGCCAAGATGGACTTTGATAATTGGAAGTCCTTGGTAGAGTCAACATGCATGAGGAGACTGAGCGATAAGTAGGTCTCCCATGTTCCCCCTAGTGTTCAAAACCCTCCCACTTTGAACACTTTTAGAAACCCTCATTTATTTGGGGGTTTCTTCTTTTTTATACTTGACAAAATATATACTTCATGTATAATTAACAATATTAGATTTACGACTAGATCAGTCACTACAGGAGAAAAAGATCATGGAAAAGTTCTTATACGATAATATCGTTAAACTTGCAATAGTAATATCCCTTCCGCTATGGACAGCATACGCACTAGCAGAGGATATAGAAGAAGTTATAATAGTTGCACAAGAAGTAAAAACAAAGCAAACAGATAACTTAAACAACACCAAACTAATTAGTGCTATTATGCCTGATGTAACCTGGATAGCAGGTGGCTATGGCGGTAATATATTATATAGGGAACGTGGTACCCAATCAGTACATACAACAGTATTTAAAAACGGCATACCTCAAAATACACCTGGTTCAGGATGGTATGACTTTGGGCATGACATAGTTTCAGGAGAACAAGTTAGTATTATTAGTGGAGCAAATAGTGTTATGTATGGCTCAGGCAGTATGGGTGGTACAGTACTTATTAAAGATACAATTACGCCAGGTGTTACTTATAGAGCAGGAAGTGAAAGGCATAGATATATGTCAGTTGCTCCTACAGACTGGTTACAGTTTACAGACTTTTCTGTTAATCAAGAAGTAAGAAACGATAATGTAGAAGAAGATGTATATGAAAATACCAGTGCAAAAATTATTGCAGATGCAGGAGACTTTAAACTTTATATTAGTGGTACGGATTATGCATACGATTATGATAATTGTTATACTGCTGATTTCTCACAATCAAATGATTGCTTACAGGACGGTGAACGATTTACTGTTAGTATTAGGAACGAATATTTCACAATAGGTAGAACAGAAGATAAAGCAGAGTATTTTACAGAAGGTGTTAGTACATATTTAAATGAGAGTAGCAGAGATTACTTTAGAATAGGCGATACAGCAGATTTATCCAACTTACTACAAGTTACATATGGTGTAGATGGTAGCAGAGACCAGTATGGGGAAAAGGAACAAGATAACTATGGTGCATTTTTAAGTATAAATGCCGAGTTTGCCTTAGAGTATAACTTTGGTTTTAGATTTGGTAATCAAGATCAAAATGCTATGCGATTAGGTATTGCTAAAGATCAGTTCTTTTTTAATGTTGCTACTAGTTACAGGCGCCCAAACTTATATGAAACATTTGGAGATGCATTTGTAAGTGCAAATGAAGACTTATTGCCTGAAGAAGGTGTTGGATATGAATTAGGATTTGGGGCATTAAGTTTATTCATGTATGAGTTTGAAGAGGCAATAGAATATGCTAGTGGATATACAACTACTAATATTATCACTCCTGCTATCACCACAACAGATCCAGATACAGGTGAGATTACTACTACTCCTGCTGTAACAGAAGATGTATATACATCACCTAGTTATTACAATTCAGGTTCATATGAAACACAGGGTATTAGATTCAGTAATACATATGGCCCAATTAGTATTATGTTAAAGTTTAATGACACAGACCAGACTAGGATACCTGAATACATAGGTGTAGTACAATGGCAACAAGTTATAAAAGGAATTGAATATAGAGTCAAGTATGCAGGGCAGTTTGATAGAACACCTGGGCCTTACGATGTATTAGCAGAAGGACAAGAATACTTAGATGATTTAAAAAAATTAAACTTTTATGTAACAAAAAGATATAGTAATGGATTTAGTGTAAACTTTAAATTAGAAAATATCACAGACGAAGAAGCAGAAGTACTTCCTTATTATGATAATGAAGGAAGAGAAATTTACTTGACAATACAGTATACTTGGTAGTATAATAAGATATGGCAAAATGTGTTTTAGAAATTAGAGACGAGGTAAATGTTCGTTTCACTGGACTTGATGTAAAAGCAAGGCGTAAAATTTCTGATGCCTGTAAATATTTCCTTCCTTATGCATATCACATGCCGGCTTACAAGTTAGGTCGTTGGGATGGTTGTGTAAGGTATTGTGATATAGGAGGCAGAACATATTTTCATTTACTAGATAAACTAGTGCCTATTGTTACTGAAGAAGGTTACGATATTGAGATTAAAGACATGCGTAAAAAGTGGGACTTTAATTTTGAACAAGTTACACAAACAAGTTATGATCATGTTGCATGGCCTAAAAAACATCCAGCAGAAGGTACTCCAGTTATACTTAGAGATTACCAAGTAGACATAGTTAATAAGTTTTTAGAAAACACACAATGTTTACAAGAGATTGCCACAGGAGCAGGTAAGACACTTATTACAGCAGTACTTAGTCATAAGTGTGAGCCTTATGGTAGAACAATAGTAATTGTTCCTAATAAAGATTTAGTAGTACAAACAGAAAAAGATTACAAAAATTTAGGATTAGATGTAGGCGTATTGTTTGGTGATCGTAAAGAGTACGACAAAACTCACACAATTTGTACTTGGCAAAGTCTAAGTATAATGGAAAAGAAAAGTAAGAAGTACGAAGCAGACTTTCCTATAGATGAATTTTTAGAGGATGTAGCCTGTATAATGGTTGATGAAGTACATAAAGCCAAAGCAGATGTATTAAGGAACTTACTTAGTGGTGTGTTTGCACATGTTCCAATTAGATGGGGACTTACAGGTACTATTCCTAAAGATGAATATGAAGCAGTAGGTTGTACATGTAGTTTAGGTCCTGTAACTGGAAAAATGAGTAGTAAAGAATTACAAGACATGGGCGTACTTGCTGATTTAGATATTAGTATATTACAATTACAAGATGGCATGATAGAATTTGGCGGCTATGCACAAGAACTAAAATGGCTTGTAACAGATCCTAAAAGAATAGAACAGTTATCCAAAATTATAAATGGGTTTGCAGAAACAGGCAATACATTAGTTCTTATAGATAGAATAAAAACAGGCGAAATGTTAGCAGAAAACAATGAAGACTGGGTATTTGTATCAGGGTCTATGAAGCAAAAGGATAGACAAGACAATTATGATGATGTATCAGAAATGGATAACAAAGTTATTGTTGCAACATATGGCGTAGCGGCAGTAGGCATAAACATTCCTAGAATATTTAATTTGATATTAATTGAACCAGGCAAAAGTTTTGTAAGGGTAATACAAAGTATCGGAAGGGGTATTAGGAAGGCACAGGATAAAGATTATGTCAATGTAGTTGACATAACCAGTAATTTAAAGTATAGTAAGAGACACTTGACAAAAAGGAAGGCCTTTTATCGAGAACAGAATTTTAGACATTCAGTAACCAAGGTGGAGTATAAATGAAAATATTAACAGTAGAAAATAACACATACGATATAGATTGTGTACCTGATGAAATAGATGATATCAGATATTGCATATTAGATGGAGCAGACCCTGAATGGGTAGACTTTTATTTCTTACCTCTTATCTTTTTAGAAAGTTTTCATGCCCCCGCCATATGTTTACAAATAGGAGAATTTAATATTCAAATGCCTATGGATTGGAGTGTATTGTTATGTGATGAAGACTTTGATAGTGTTGAATCACTGCCTTTAGCAAGTTTGAATAATAGAGATTTCAGAGCATTAGTAATGAATCCACTTACAAGTAGACTACCAAATAGCGAATCTATACAAATAACAAATGTTTATCAAGATGTTAAATGGTTTTTTCCGAAACTTAAGAACGGACATCTGTTGTCAGTTCCTTTAGAAACAGGAGATAATCCAAAGTGTGCTTTCTTTGTAAAAGATGCAAATAAAGTTAAAGATATACAGGTTGCAGATTTAATAAGTTAATATAAATGATAGAAATATTAATCTGGAGTTTAGTAGTAGTTACATGGGCATCTTATGGTATGCATGTAATAAAAGAGTATGTGAGAAATCACTTAGAATAGGAGAAAGAAATGAAAATTGAACCAATAATGAAAAAGCCAAGTCTTTTTAGACGCTCAGTAATGAAACTAGTAAGCGGCTGGAGACGTGTAATGAGTGTCAAGTATAATCCACTAAAGTATATTCCAGACCCTAGTTTACAGACTTACTTTATGTTAGTATTGTTTACAGTATGGAGTGTATTCTTTGGGTTTTTAGCGGCAAATTATTTAGGCTTCTTTAATTATAATACTGTAATTAGTATTATTATTCATGTAGCAATACTACTTCCACTAGCATTTACCAATGCAATTTTTGTAGATGCAGAAAGAGATGGGCATAAGTGGCTTAAAGAGTGGAAAGAAGAACAAAATAGATATACTATTGTTGTTAATAGACTTAAAAGAAAGAACTTAACAATATGGGACCCAAGCAAGGAGGCATAATGGCAATATCAGATGAAATGAGAGAACAACTTGAAATGGTTATTCAATACGGTGACCAAGTTAAGGCTATGTTTAAAGAACAAGATGACGTTGACTATGAGATAGGCGACTATGATGAACCTATTACACAACTTTTAGGTCATATGAATGAAGTAATGGAAACAATTGACGGAGGTTGGTAAAATGGCAAAATATAGATATAGAATAGAAGGCGGCAGATACGGTGGCGAGGCAGTAATAGGAGAAGTTAATCCTGCATTCGCAAGTTACTATGCAACAAGACGAGACGAACTTGTTGATGCTGTTTTAGAATCTGAAGACTGGGACCCAAGTGATGAAACAGATTCAGATGCATTGTTAGATCCTGAAGGGATACCACATCCTGCAGTTCCAGGTGAAGACTTTTACATGTGGGAAAATGATGACATAGAACATATTAATAGTGCATATGCAGATGGCGGATTCTCAGTATATGAAGTTTCTGCAGATGGTTCAGATGATTGGGACTATGAAAAAGAAACATATGAGGGCGATGCAATGTTTGTTTATGGTAGAGAAGGCGGATATTTTAGTAATGAAGAGCCTGAAACTATTAATGAAGCAGATGAAGAAGGCAACAAATATGTACCAGTTTTAATGTTTCACAGTTCAGAAAAAGGTGGCTTTGGTGCTTGGTTTGTAGATACAGACGAACCGTTTGACGAATTTAAATTAGGCTATGGTATTGTAGAAACAAATTTAGCAGAATTTGTAGATTCTGTTTACTATGATAAAGTAGAATTAGACTGTGATTATGATTACAATGACTCAACCGGTAAAAGTTATGATGCTGAAGTAGGTTGGTTAAATATGAAGTGGCATGATGCTTCTGAAGAATATGCAGAAGACTCAGATACAATGAAAGACTACTGGGCAGAATACGACGAAAACGTGGAATGGGAAAGAGAAAATAGATGAAAAGAATCTTAATATGCGGATTACCCGGATCAGGTAAAACAACATTAGCAAAGAGACTGGTAGAAATACTCGGCAATGCTGATTGGTATAATGCTGATGAAATCAGAGAAAAATTTAATGATTGGGATTTTTCTCCTGAAGGTAGAGAACGTCAAATGAATCGTATGCAAGATTATGTACGCAAAAGTGTTGCAAAAGAAAAATACGGTATTGCAGATTTTGTTTGCCCTACAAATGAACTTAGAGAAAAGTTTATGCCTGAATATGTAATCTGGATGAATACTATTGCAGAAGGTAGATTTGAAGACACTAATAAAATGTTTGAAACACCTGAAGGATTAGTAAACGCAGTTATTAACGAGGATAGTTGGTGGACTGAAGATGCAATAGAAGAATGGGCAAGACTACTTGCTGTTGATATTAAAGATTCAGAGTTCCAACCTAAACTCCCTGTTACACAAATGTTAGGAAGATTTCAACCATGGCACGAAGGACATCAAAAGTTATTTGAAAGAGCATTAGCAAAACATGGACAAGTTGCAGTAATGGTTAGAGATATGCCAGTAACAGATGACAATCCTTGGCAAGTAGATGATATTTGCAAAAACGTAGAGTCAGAACTGGCTGAATTTGCTGGTAAGTTTAGAGTTTATAGTGTTCCTAACATTATGAATATTACTTATGGTAGAGGAGTAGGCTATAAAATTGAAGAAGAAGTTTTAGATGAGGAAACACAAAAAATTAGTGCAACCAAAATCAGAGAACAAATGAGAAAGGATGGAGAACTATAACCATCCTGCTTATTCGAGGTACCCACATTTGAAGAACCCTACCGAGGCAGAACATACACCTTGGAAAAAATGGTTTGCTTGGAAGCCTGTAACATTACTATCTGGAAAGATAGTGTGGTTACAAAATGTGTATAAAAGAGAAAGGACGGTGCAATGGGTACCTCCTGCTTTCCCTGAAGGAGCATTCGATGGTATTGAATATTCTACATGGGAAGACATAATGGAAAACAAATTTAGATAAGGAAAACAAAATATGTATCAATTTACTAGTGAGAGTGTCAGCGAAGGGCACCCAGATAAAGTTGCTGATTTAATATCAGATCACATAGCACAGTGGTTAATCAACCATAATATAAACAATAGAGCGGCAGTAGAAACATTAGTTACTACCAATAGAGTAGTCGTTGCTGGGGAATATAAAACTGATAGAGAAGAGGATGTAGAAGAGGCGGTTAGAGGTATCATTATAGATACTGTTAAACAATTAGGGTATGAACAAGACGGATTTCATTGGGATAAATTAGAAATAGATTACTTATTACACGGGCAAAGTTCTGATATAGCATTAGGTACAGATAGTTTTGGTGCAGGCGATCAAGGTATTATGTTTGGTTATGCTAACAGAGAAACAGAAAATTATATGCCTTTCGCTATATCCTACTCACATAGAATATTACAGGAACTAGCTCAAAGAAGAAAGAATCACGCACAATATAGAGATATAATACTTCCTGATAGCAAATGTCAATTGACAGTAAATTATGGTAAACCTAATACTCCTATAGATATTAATAATGTTGTAGTGAGTACTCAACACCATGCAGATGCAACTCAACAGCAAGTAGAAGATTTAGTAAGAGAAGTAGTTACTGATGTTGTTCCTAAACAATTCTTAACAAGTGAGACTAATTATCAAATTAATCCAACTGGTAGATTTGTAATAGGTGGCCCAGACGGAGATACAGGAATCACTGGAAGAAAAATAGTAGTAGATACCTATGGTGGGTATGCTCCCCATGGCGGTGGCGCATTCAGTGGAAAAGATTTTACTAAAGTAGATAGATCAGCGGCATATATGGCTAGATGGTTAGCAAAGAACATTGTACATAAATTTGATTTAAATGATTGTTTGGTACAATTAAGTTATGTGATAGGAATAGAGGAACCGTCATCATTGTTAATATATGCAAATGGTGAACTTAGATTAGATTTAATGAACTTGATTAGAAAGGAAGTTGATTTAACACCTAAAGGAATTATAGAATGGTTAGGATTGGAAAATGTAATATTACCTGACACTACTAACTATGGACATTTTGGAAGAGCACCTACAGGTAATAGTTTAATTACATGGGAAGAATTCACATTATGATTTTAAATTTTAAAGACTCAATAAGAACAGTACCAGACTTTCCTATAGAAGGAATACAGTTCAGGGACATTACAAGCATGTTAGAAAGCCCACATGCGTTCAACAAAGCATGTGTTGACCTTACTAAAGCATGTATGCAATTTGATGCTACTAAAATTGTTGCAATAGAAAGTAGAGGATTTATTTTTGGCTCTCCTATAGCAAGAGATATGGAATTACCCTTAATATTAGCAAGGAAACCAGGTAAGTTACCCAACCCCACCTATCAAAGAAGTTATAAACTAGAGTATGGAGAATCAACTTTACATATTCAACGAAATTCTGATATAAACTCTAAAGATAAAATTGTTATAGTAGATGACTTAATTGCTACAGGCGGAACAGCAAAGGCATTAGCAAGTTTGATAGCACAATGTTGGAAAGTACCTAAAGAAAATATTTTAATTCTGGCTGTAATTGACTTGCCCGATTTGGGAGGAAGTGCTATAATAGAGGAAGAAGGATATAGTGTAGGTGCATTAGTAGAATTTGAAGGAGAATGAAAAATTTAGTAATAGCAAATTACAGGTCAGGCGGATTTACATTGCATGATATGTTGGTAGAAAAGTATAATTATTATACTTTTAAGGAAATATTCTTTAATGTAGATAATGTTAATAATAAATTAGACGAATATAACAATAATGAAAATTGTATAGCAAAACTTTGTCCTACACAGATAAAAGGAAACGATAGAAAAATCTTAACTACATGTTATAAATTATGTGAAATGGCAGACAGTATTAATTATATTCAAAGAGAGGGAACAATGGAACAAATAGTAAGTTTTGCAGTTGCCAACAAACAGTTTTCTCATACAAATATTTCGCCATGGTTATCAGATAGACAACAATTTAACGAGCAACTTACAGATCAAGACTTAGATAAATCATTTAATGCATTATATAAAAATCATATGTTTATAAAAGAATTGTATAGTAGATATAAAGGAAAAGTATATACACTTGAAAAAGATTTTGAATACAACCCTTATCCTAATAAGTATTCATATGAAGGAGATTGGCAGATGCCACAAAAATTTTCAATGTTAGGAGAGTCAATTGCCTAAGAAGCCAGCATTACCATTAAAAGACGTCATGTCTGCTATTGACAAAAAGGATAGAAACTTTTATAATAACTTAACAGACGAACAAAGAAAGGCATTTAGTGCCTGGATGATGATGAGATATTGCAGTAGTGTGCAAGGTCGAGATGCCGCAAACTATATCTATATGACTAATGAATTACTTAATAGATATCATAAGGTTGAATATAAGGTCCCACAGCATCCTGAATTGCAATGGTTACTATTTACAGCATGTGGTGTAGGTAAAATACAATTTCATCCTTACTTAAAACCGCCTAATGCTAGAAAGAAAAATAATAAAGTATTTGATTTTGTTTATAGCATTTACCCTCACATGAAAGCAGAAGATATTAATAACTTTATAGAAATAAACACAAAGGAAGAATTAAAACAATTAGCAGAAGCACACGGATACGATGACAAATCAATCAAAGACATCTTCGGAAAATAACACTTGTAAATGGTGTGAAAAAACATTTATGAGTGAACGAACTCTAAGTGCCCACATGTGTGTAAAGAAAAGACGTATGGCTGATAAAGATCTTACGCATACTAGATTAGGTTATAGAGTGTTTCAAATGTTTTATGAACTTAATACATCGGCTACAAAGTCAAAAACATATGAAGATTTTGTTAGAAGCCAATACTATGAAGGATTTGTAAAGTTTGGTAGAAGTTGTGTTACTAATGAATATCTAAATCCAGAACAGTTTGCAGAATGGTTAATTAAAAATGGTAAAAAATTAGCAGATTGGAGTAAAGATAGTTTATATGATGAGTTTTTACTAGTATATGTAAAGAAAGAACCCGGTATGAAGGCATTGGAACGAACAATAATGTATTTAGACACCTGGGCTAAAGAAAATAATAAGCCATGGCAAAACTATTTTAAAGATGTTACTGCCCCCAGAGCAGTACACGATATTAGAAGTGCAAAGATATCTCCCTGGATGATTTATCTTTGTACATCTGGTGATGAGTTACTAGTAAAATTTAGTGATGAGCAAGTAAAGATGATTGAGCATATTATTGATGCAACCTTTTGGATGAAACAGTTTGCAAATAATAAAGAAGAAGTAGCAGAAGTAAAAAATGCATGTGAAATTGCAGGAATATAACATAGGAGATAAAAATGAAAGAGTTAATTGAAAAAACATCACAATGGCACCATGACAGGAACCTAATTGATGGAGCAACAAGTAAAGACCAAGTACTAAAACTTATACAAGAAGTTGGAGAACTTTCAGATAGTGTATGTAAAGGAGAAGATGTAAAAGATGACATTGGAGATTGTCTAGTTATTCTTATTAATATTGCAGAACGTGAAGGCACTACATTAGAAGAATGTTTAGGTGTTGCTTATGAGGATATAAAAGATCGCAAAGGCAAAATGGTTGACGGAATATTTGTAAAAGAAGAATGAAAAAGAAAGAAGAAATGTTAGTAATCACAATGGAAGAATGCGGTGAACTAATACAAGCATGTAGCAAGATGATACGTTTTGATGAGCCTTGCGACGCAAAGCAGTTACAAGAAGAAATAGGTGACGTTATGTGTATGATAGAAATACTCAAAGATGGCGGACTTGTTACCGATGAGCAAATACAAAAACGTATGGCAGTTAAAAAAGAAAAACTAATGAAGTGGAGTTTATTGTTCAGTGAAGATTGATTTTGATGTAGACATTGATATGGCGAACAGAGATGACTTTTTAAAGTTAGTTAACCATACGCCTGCAAGTATTGAAAAGGATGGTAAATTTACCAAACACAATACTGGTGTCTACTTTCAAAACATTCCTAAGTTTCCATTAGAAGGCTACAGCACAATAGATCACAAACAAGCAGAACAAGAAGGTTGGTTTAAAGTAGACTTTTTAAACAACCATGTATATGAAAACATTATAGACGAAATACATTTAAACAAGTTAGTTGATACAGAACCAATGTGGGAATTATTTGAACATAAAGAAATAGTTGAACAATTATTCCATATAAGTAATCATTTTGATATTATACAAAAACATCCTCCCACAAGTATAGAACAACTGGCAATGATACTTGCAATGATTAGGCCAGGTAAACGTCACTTGGTGGGAAAGAGCTGGAAGGTTATTGAGGATAATGTTTGGATAAAACCAAACGATGGTACATACTTTTTTAAGAAGTCACATAGTTATGGTTATGCTTTGGCTATTATTGTGCAATTAAATTTATTGTGTGAAGATTAGAATCTAATCAACTTTTCTAACTAACTGAATTCCTCTTCTTTTAATTCTCTTCTTAATTAAATTTTGTAAAGATGTCATAGGACCAAATAAAACTTCTATATCTTTCATTACAAAAGTCCTTAATACATTTTTAAATGAGCTCATCTCATGAAATAAAAATATGTCAATTGGGATTTGTCTATTAGATTCCCACCACCAAGTATCTCCTAATTCTAAAAATAGTTTTCTAAGTTCTGGATTAGGTATTTTTTCTAAATCATAGAATGTTAAAATGCTATTATCATGATTGATAACGATACCTATGTATTCATTATCTCCATATTTGATGCCGGTTAAGAACGGATACCGTTCTTCTGTTTGTTTGATAAGTTCTTTTTTCTCCACAAATGTATTTATAACTTATTATGATAAATAGTACAATATAAAGAGTTTATTATGAGCCAAAGCGACCACAAATTATACTTATATGATAATAATATCGACCTAGTAATTGGTACGGATGGCCTATACGTGGATAACAGACCTATGAATAACAGAAAACTAATAGCCCATAAAGGCTTAACAAACGAATTGATATTTAGTATTAGAAATAGAGATAGAAAACTACAAAATGTTTTCAGTGATACTTTAAGTGCATATCTCATAAATCCTACAACTAAAAGACGATTGTTCTATAAACTTTTAGAGCATACTAGCAATGTAGGCCAAGTTAAATTGGTCTTAGATGAAGGCGATTTAAGAAATGTTACAGCAGGATTATATAGAATTTATATTGCAAAGCAGGATGTTACAGGAATAGATAAGCCAGTATACTCAGATCAAAATAATGGCATGGTATTTGATATACAGATTACAGAACAGATAGACCAATCACCGACGCCTACTCAAAGTGCTAATACATTTTTGCAAGTAGCATCAACAAATGACGGTGACCCTGCAAATGTTTTTACAACTAGTGCATTCTCAGGCAATCAAGATAGAAACTTTCCAAATGCATTACATAGTTTAGCAATATACCCAGATGCTTATACAGGCAGTTTAGATGTACAGGCTAGTTTAGTAGAAAGTGTACCAAGTACAAATAATCTAAGCACTGATTGGGTCACTTTAGAAAGTAATATTGCGGTAACTAGTAGTAGTACCATTGTTTCTCGTAACTATACAATTAATGCAAACTGGATTAGAGTTTTATATACTCCTACTTCCGGTAATATAAGCCAAGTACAAGTCAGAAACTAGTTGACTTCCCACACTATATCCTGTATAATAATACTATGGATATAGACTTTTTAGTTGAGAGTGTACACCGCCTCCTTTTAGATAATTTGCCTGTAAAGACAAGCAAAACTCCTAGTGGCTGGCACACAATGAACTGCCCTATGTGTTCTGATAAAAGAAGACGAGGTGGCTTGATAAGTACTGGTGCAAAAATATCCTTTAACTGTTTTAATTGTGGCTTTACAACTGGTTGGGAACCTAACCCTACCTTAGGTAAAAAGTTTAAAGACTTAGCAACTAGATTGGGTGCAACTGAAGAAGATGTACATAAAGTCACAATTGAATTATTGAAATATACAGAAGATTTAGAAGTAGAAAGCACGTCAGACTATGTATACACAATAGCAAAATTTAATACAATAGAATTACCTAAAAAAGTATCTACAGTAGAAGATTTAAAAGCAGATCATCCTGTAAAACTTTATGCAGAACAAAGAGGACTACTTGGTCTATATCCATTGCTATATTTTAATGAAAATTTATATAAGCAACGACTAGTAGTCCCTTTTACTTACAATGGAGAACTAGTGGGTTGGACAGCAAGACATATTGCTCCCCCTGATAAGACAACACCTAAGTATCTACACAATATGCAACCAGGCTATGTTTTTAATGTAGATAAATTTGCTGATACAGAAAGAGAAATTGTTATAGTGACAGAAGGAGTTTTTGATGCTATAATGATTGATGGTATTGCTATACAAGGTAATAGTGTTGGTCCTGAACAGGCACATTTAATAGAAAAATTAGGCAAAAGAATAATAGTATGCCCTGACAGAGACCAAGCAGGTGTAGACTTAATGTTGCAGGCCGCTGAACTAGGGTGGGAGGTAAGTTTCCCGCCTTGGCATGTGGATTGTAAAGATGCCGCAGATGCTGTGAACATGTATGGTAGACTAGCAACAGTAGGCAGTATTATAAAACATGCAACAAATAATAAACTTAAAATAGAAGTTAAGGCTAAAATGATATGATAAAAAGAATAAAAGATTGGGCGGATATTTGTAAAGTACATTGGAAGGAGATTATATCCTTAGCAATAGCATTGCATTGGCTAATGGATTTATTAATAATTGTTCCTATATCATTAGCAATAGGATACTTTTTTGGTGTACATATAGGACATACTCATTAATGAAAATAGTTGCAAACGGATGTAGTTTTACTTATGGGCATAAGGATTCAGTTTATAACCAGGCGCCTAGTTGGGTGTGGCCCAGTCGTTTAAATGATATGAAAGATATAACAAAGGTTGTTAATCTAGCAGTTGAAGGCGGTTCTATGGATAGGGCAGTTAGAACAAGTATAGAATACTTTGAAAAAAACAAAGGAATAGATCTAGAAGATACAGTACTAGTAGTACAACATCCTACACCTAATAGAGGAGAATGGTTTAATGTAGCAAATAAAATGTGGGTAGGTTATGTAACAACGATAGAAGACGTCTTATACGATATAGGTGTAACTAAACATACTAAAGAAGACTTAGATAAAATTGAAACAGATACAGAAACAGAAAGAAAAGTATTTAACCAGTACAAATCTTTTGTAGAATCAGACATTACAGAAGTAATTAAATATTTTAAGAATATTATATTATTGCAAACATATTGTAAACAAAAAGGAATAAAACTTTTACAAGTAGGATTATCAGCAAGATGCTTACCAAGATTTCACTTTAAAGAGACTAGACAATCTATTTCAAATAATATTTTTTGTAAAGAATTATATAAAATGATAGACGAATCTATAATATGTGATAAATTTTTAACACAAATAGCAAAAGGTAATGAAGAAAGTCCAACTGACGGTCATCCAAACGAAGCAGGGCATGACTTAATTTTTAGATATATATACAATGAGATAAAGAAAAGATGGCAGATATAAAACAATATAACGAAGAAACACAAGAATTATTTTTAAGATTCTTATTGAGCGATCCTGACTTATTTGCAAGATGTCAAAACATTGTAAATCCTGCTTTCTTTAACATGAAGTATAGAAAGGCAGTAGAATTATTTGTAAGTCATAGTACAGATTTTAATGCTATCCCAACACCAGAACAGGTTAGTGCGGTAGCAGGAATACAATTAGACCCTATCCCTGATGTAACCTCTGATCATCATGAATGGTTTATGAATGAATTTGAAACATTTTGTAGGCACAAGGCATTAGAAAAAGCAATTATTGAGAGTACAGACTTACTAGAGAATCAAGACTATGGTACTGTGGAAAATAAAATTAAAGAAGCAAGCCAAGTCGGTCTAGTTAAAGACTTAGGTATAGAATACTTTGAAGATCCTAAAGCAAGGCTACAATGGATTAAAGATCAAGCAGGAGCAATTAGTACAGGTTGGAAAGGTATAGATCATAAACTATATGGCGGAATGAACCGAGGCGAGATGACAATCTTTGCTGGTGGTTCCGGTGCAGGTAAGAGTTTATTCCTACAGAACTTTGCAGTCAACTGGGCTTTAGCAGGTATGAATGCAGTATATATTAGTTTGGAGCTCAGTGAGCAACTTATCAGTATGAGATTAGATAGTATGGTATCTGGTTATGGCACTAAAGAAGTTATGCGTAATATGGATGATGTTGATCTTAAAGTTCGTATGAAGGCTAAAGGAGCCGGTAAATTAAGGGTAAAGCAAATGCCCAATGGTGTAAACGCAAATGATATAAGAGTATTCTTAAGAGAGTATGAAATATCTTGTGGTGAAAAAGTAGATTGTTTATTAGTTGATTACTTAGACTTAATGATGCCTATTAGTGCAAAAGTAAGTGGCAGTGATCTGTTTATTAAAGACAAATATGTATCTGAAGAGTTGCGTAATTTAGCCGTAGAGAAAGACTTATTATTTGTAACAGCATCGCAGTTGAATAGAGGTGCTGTAGAAGAAATAGAGTTTGATCATCATCATATTGCAGGTGGTATTAGTAAAATACAAACAGCAGATAATGTTGTGGGTATATTTACAAGTAATGCTATGCGAGAAAAAGGTAGATATCAAATACAGTTTATGAAAACACGTTCTAGTAGTGGTGTTGGCACAAAAGTAGATTTGAGATTTGACCCGGATACACTAAGAATTGAAGATTTACAAGAGGGCGATGAAGATTCCGACACAGTTACAGCAACCAGTTTAGTTGATCAACTAAAACGTGGTAATTCTATAAAAGCAGAAGATCCTGAACAAAAAGATACTATAGGACAAGCCATGAACATGCGTGAGTTCCTCAAAAAGAATGACTTATAATGATAAATAGCATTATACATATTTTTTGGAGACATAATGCCTAAGGCTAAAAGTATATTAGAAGAATTAAATCAAATATCAGTTGATAGAGATAGGAATCATGTGACATCTAACAGAGGTGAACATATAATTACTAGTGCAATAAATTTGTTAGAACAAATTGATATAAATTATGATGAAAAAACTGCTAAAGATTTAACTAATAGACTTATTAATAGTATAAGAGGCAGAGATGTAAAGAAATTCTCCAGAGGTATCAAGAAAGTGATAAAAGAATCTCAGAGAGAAGACAATGCTGATTAAAGAAGTTATAGAAAATACAAATACTTTTCATTTATTAGAATCAGATCTAATCAAAAATGGAGATAAAGTAAAATATAAAGGTACAGAATTTACATGGAATGAGGTAGATCAACAATTCAAGAACCCTAAATACCCCAATGGTGTACCACAAGGTGAGATGTTAGAATACATGATTTTAAGACAAGCAGGTGTCGTAAGACGAGACGGCGAACTAAGTCCTACCATGATGAAACGTTTTTCTAACGATGTCAAGGCATCTCTAAAAGGCATGTTTAACAAACCTGGAGACGAGCCCAACAAAGAACCAGGTGCTGTTTCTAATGCATTTTCAGATATGAAAGGACAGAATTTTTCTCGAGCCATTGGAACTGGAATAGGTTCTCTTGTAGGTTCAGGTATAGATAGATTATTAAAGGGCAAAAAACAAACAGTTGGTAAAAAATTCCACTTTATATCTGGAAAAGGTAAACCAGTTAATGGCACATTAATAAAAGCATTTTATCCTAAGGACAAACCTACTGCTGTACAACTTGATATAGAAGGCGGTAGCCAATTAACAATAGGGTCTGATAAACTTATACCAGGTTGGTATGATCCTAATAAGAAAGCCAATAAATCTAAACAACCAGATAATTCTAAACAACCAGATAATTTTAATAATTCTCAAGATAATTTAGATCCTAATATAGACTACGATACACCACCGAATCAAAGGTAATGAAATTCTTAGATATTTCAAGTAGTTTCGTAAAAGAAATTATATTAGAAGCAGAAAACAAAAATACTCACTTAGAGCATTTGGAAGATAATATCTTTAATAAAGGATATACAGGAGCCAAAGAAGCAATAAACTATCTATATAGTTTACACGAAATGTTAGAAGGTAACTCAGAAAGTCCTGTAAGTATGACAACTAAATGGGACGGAGCACCTGCCATCATAGCAGGTAGAGATCCAGAAACAGGTAAATTTTTTGTAGGTACAAAAGGCGTGTTTGCACAAAAGCCTAAAATTAATTTTACAGAAAAGGATATTGACATAAATCATCCTGGTGAAGGACTGCAACAAAAACTAAAACTTGCTTTGAAGACTCTTAGCACATTAAATTGGAATACAGTTGCACAAGGTGATATGTTATTTTCTAAAGAAGATTTACAGAAAACAAATATAGACGGTGATGAAGTTATTATATTTAAACCTAATACTATTGTTTATGCTGTACCCTCAGATAGTGATTTAGCAAAACAAGTTACTAGTGCAGACATTGGTATAGTATGGCATACAGAGTATGTAGGAGGGCCTACATTAGCCGATACTAGGGCTAAGTTTGGCTTTGATAGTAAGGTACTAGGACAAAGTTCTAAAGTATGGCACAGAGATGCCTTAATAAAAGACTTTTCCGGAGTTGTAACTTTAACTAATAACGAAAGCGAAGAAGTTATGGGTGCTATTAGAGAGGCAGATGCATATTTAAAAACAATAGATTCTGCAACATTTAGTTGGTTAGAGCAAGGTAACGATGTCATAGGTAAAGACTTCTTACAACAATTAAAAGCACATGTAAATAATAATATTAGAGCAGGGGCATTTGATGAGCCTACAAAATTTGCACAAGGATTTGTACAAAAATATATTACATTTATGCAGAAGAAAATAGACGGATATAAGACTCAGGCTAAGCAAGACGAAATGAATGATAAGTTAGTACAAGGCGTTAAGTTTATAAAAGAACATGTACCAAGTATTGTAAGTGTATATGATCTATATTTAAAAATTATACATTCAAAAGTTCTTATTGTTAAAAAATTAGAAACAATTAGACAGTTACCTACATTTAAAGAAACTGAAAATGGATATGAGGTAACAGGCGAAGAAGGATTTGTTGCTGTAGACAGAATGGGCAACGCATTAAAATTAGTAGATAGATTAGAGTTTAGTAGATTAAACTTTGGAACAGGAATGCCAGGAAAATGAAAGATATGACTACTGATGAAATGATAGCATACTTAGAAAAGGCTATGGAAGAGAAGCATCATCCAGATTGGCTTGGCTGGGTAGGTCAAAATAAAATTTTTAAATACAAAACTATTCCTATAAACTCTTTGGCACCAGCAGATGGTTGGGAAGGAGATCAAAATAAGATAGATAATATGGTTAAAAGTGATTTAAGTAATGCTCCTTTAATTGTAGTTCATAAAGATGGCACTATGATTGATGGCAATCATAGACATCAAGCATTAAAGAAACAAGGTGCTCAAACAGTTAAAGCCTATGTAGGCGAAAGTAAAATGGACTTAAAATTAGTTAATCAAGAAATATCAGAAGCAAGGTTATACAGAACGACCAGAAACTTCGGTAATCTCACAGGGCAGGATGTAGCATCTTTATTTTATCTTACTTCTTTATCTACATATATGATGCTTAAGGACGATAAACAACACGAATACGCAACGCAATATATTAAACAAACGGTACAATACGGACCCTATACATTATTTAGAAGCCATGCAACTGATTTATATCTACTAGGACATGTGATTAAAGATCCTGATACTAGAAATATTACACTAAAAAATCCTGTTTCAAGCAAACAGTATTTAAACAAACTACCTTTTGATAATAGAAAACATTATATGTTTTTTATGAAATTAAAAACATCTGGAAAAGTTGCAGGACCAGAGTTTAATTCTTATTTTATGAGATTAGAAAGCCAATTAAAAATTAAAGACCAAAAATACAAACAATGGCGCAGGTTAGTTGCAGATTGGGAAAATTTAAAATATACTTCAAAACAATTAGTTACAAGCAGGCTTTTACAAGAATATAGAAGACTTGGCAAGGGAAGTGAGATGGTAGGACCTTTAACTACAATGACTAAGTATAGAAGTTACAGTATAAGTGACAAGTATGAACAACCTAAAACAAGTATTGCGAAACGAACAGCAGGTACAGTAGCAGGTGCGGCCGCAGGTAGATATGTAGGCAAGAAAGTTGCTAAAAAATTAGGCAAAGATATTGATAAATATAAGAAGTACGGTACAGGCTTAGGTGCAATAGCAGGATATTGGGCTAGTGGAAGAATAAAAAAATGAAAATAACAGAAATTTTAAAAGAAGAAATTACTTGGGCAGATATTACTCAGAGATATTCGAGTAATAGAGAACTTCTTCAACATATTCGTAGAGCCGGACAAGATCCTAGAAACCAAAAAAACGGTAAAATAGATTGGGGCTCTGCTATCGATTTAGGCAATGCGGAATATCAAGCACAGAAAAACAAGGATATGAAAACGGATGATGATGAATCACCATTCGCAACAAGACTAGGATTCCAATCTGCACAAGGCGACGGAGTTACTGATGAACCTTCTAGTGCCATGGACCCTGTCGGTGGTGATGGTAGAGGAAAGTACACTACTTACAAAGATGGCACAGATAGATCAGGACCGTCAGGCGGTGATGCCGGAAAGGCTATTGGGAACTGGGCTAATGACAGTTTCGGTGATATACCCGGTGTAAAGACAGTTAAAAAAGTTGCAAAGAGAGTAGCACAGACTGGAGTTGCAAAGGCGGCTAAAAAGGGTGTAGATACTGTAAGTGGTGCATATAAATTCATTAGTGATAGAAACCCTGGCAGTTTTGACAAATTTAGAAAATCCGGTTATAAAGGATAATTATTATTTTAATATAAATCCTCACTTGTTGGGGATTTTTTTTGGTTAAAAGTGATAAATAAAAGTAACGGAGTATATAATACTCTATAATTATTAGGAGAATATAATGGCACAAGCAAACCCAAACGCGGCAGTTAGAGCGGCAAACGGATTCGTAGGAACTACTCATATTATGGCAGTTACTGACGTATCAGTTAAATCAGTTGAAGATGTAACAACAGAAGCTCAAGCAGAAGGCTTTATCGTTGTAGCAATCGAAGATGACGTAGCAAGTGACGGATGTCACATTGCACTACAAGGTGCAGGCGCAACACCATCTTTAACAGGTGCAACATTAGTAGTAACATTTAGTTAAGACTTAGTTTTACACAAAAGAAGGCAGTTTTATACTGCCTTTTTTTATGACTTTCTGATAAATACTATTAACGTACATATATTGTACAAAAAATATTAGGAGAATAACATGGCACAAGTAGATAGAAGAGCGGCGGCGGCTGGTGAGTTTATTGGAAAAGACGTATTCCTTAAGAGTTTTACTCAACAATCAGGAAACATTTCAGCAACTCAACTAACAGCATTAGTTAGCTCAGTACAAAACTTAAACCTTTCAGTATTAAAAGTTGGCGCAGTAAGTGGTGCGGCAGTTAATATGGTTGTAGAAGGTGCAGACAACTTAGCAAACGGTGACCTAGCAGGACACGTTATTGCAGACGTCTCATTCTAAGTTAAATTTAACTTAATAAAAATCCTCACTAGTTGGGGATTTTTTTTGATCTGAAAATCTGATATCCTGATAAATAGTACAAAGACACGGAGACACACATGAGTTTACCAAGTAGAAGCGGAGCAATGGGTAGCAGTGAAGTGCTATCAAGTAATATAGAATATTACTCATTATTTACTAAACTTGACATTACAAGAACAGGTGATTTTGCAGACAATACACAGAAAGATTTTGAAAGTGTTGTTCAAGTAATAGGCTTAAGAGCACAGCCAATTATTATGAATAATCCAGTACCATTAAATGGTATAGGACAAAATCTATTAGAAAACTACGGTGCACCAAGTATTACAGGAGCAGGTTGGATTTTTAAATTTGCTTTTGAAAGAGAAGGCGTACACACAATAGATACACTTAAAGATGAGCTGAATGGTATAGTACTAAACAGTGGTACAATAGATACTAAAGATTCAGTTAATATGGAATTTACTAAACAAGATTTATTATAGAGATAAACAATGCCTAAAAAAACAAAACCGGAACTTACACCAAAACCTTATGTTGAGAGCGGTAACATAGAGGCACACATAATAGCAGATATGCTTAGAATAGAAAGTATTACTGCAGAACTTAGAGAATTTAAAGAAACGACAAAGGGAAGATTAGACAAACTAGAAAGTTGGATAATTGCTATTGTTGGATTAACATTTACAACACTAATGACTACTGTAGTAGGGTTATTAATGAAGGTACTATGAGAATAGACGAATTTACAGATGAGCCTATCTACGAAGCCAGAATGGTATGGCGTAAAGTAGGTAATAAAATTAAACGTGCGGTACGTTGTACATCGGGTAGACGTAAAGGTAGAGTAGTATCTAATCCTAGTCAATGTAATGCACCTATAGATTATAAGAAAAGAATTGCTTTAAAAAGAACTAAAGCAAGAATGGGTGCAAGAATGTCGAGAAAGGCTAGAAGAACAAAACGTTATAATTCCTTAAGTAAAAGAGTTGCTAGTTTAAATAGGCGTTAAATTAAATGAAGTTTACTGACGTCAAAACACTTGAACATTTATTAAAAGAGTATTCTTATAAGAGCTCAGGTAAACCTACACCTTCTGGGGACCAGACAATGGGCGGAGAAATTAAAGACTCCGGAAAGGAATATGCCACCTTAGATATCGGTGATGTTGAAAAAAATACAGATGTAAAAGATTTAAAAGGTAAACCTCTAGGAAAGGTTGTTTCAACGGTGGGTGAATTGCCTGCTAAGAGTAGTGTAGTTGTACAAAAAGACGATAAATTACAAGTTGTAGATGACGGCACACAAGTAGATATAGACTCAGATGAGCAAAAAAATGAATCTAAATTATCTAAATTAGCAAAACGTAAAAATAAAAAACAACAAATCAAAAAAATAGGTAGTAAACTTAAAAAGTTAGCCAGACGAAGGTTAAAA
>Ga0315322_10000956_pt1 | contig 22168 bp, 18 predicted proteins | sample M110021515metaG_FD_203461 | JGI IMG/M metagenome (GOLD analysis project Ga0315322, IMG submission 203461) | Ammonia-oxidizing marine archaeal communities from Monterey Bay, California, United States - M1 100m 21515 | ecosystem: Environmental > Aquatic > Marine > Intertidal zone | place: USA...
TGGAGGCGTTTTAAGCTCCAACAAGGGCGTTAACCTACCTAACACTTTAATTTCATTGCCAAGCCTAACTGAAAAAGACGAAGCAGATTTAGATTCGGCATTAGAATTAGGGGTGGACTGGATAGGGCTCTCTTTTGTTAGAAGTGCAAGAGATATTATTGAATTAAAGAGCATCATAAAAAAGGAGCACTCCTTAGCAAGAGTTGTTGCAAAAATTGAAAAACCGCAGGCAATTGAAAACATAGATGATATCATTATGGTTGCTGATGCGGTAATGGTGGCTCGAGGCGACTTGGGTGTAGAAATTCCGATGCAGCAGGTTCCGGTATTACAAAAGCAAATTGTTCAGAAATGCATGGCTCACGCGAAACCGGTGATTATTGCCACTCAAATGATGGAGACGATGATAGACAATCCTGTTCCAACAAGAGCGGAAGTTAGTGATGTTGGCAACGCGGTTATGGACGGAGTAGACGCCGTAATGCTTTCCGGTGAAACTTCTGTTGGAAAGCATCCTTTAAAAGTGATTGATTGCATAGTGAAAATCATAGAAGAAGTAGAAGAAGGCTACGAAGCTCTATATCATCATGAACGAATCCCGGAAAAAAACCAGGAAAGATTCATAACAGATTCAATTTGCTTCAATGCATGCAGGCTAGCTAATCGTGTTGATGCAAAGGGAATCATCACGATGACGCATTCTGGATATACAGCATTCAAGATTTCTAGCCAACGGCCTTTGGCACCCATTTTTGTTTTTTCTGGAAATAAATTTTTGCTGTCCATGATGAATATGGTCTGGGGTGTGGAGTGTTTTTATTATGATAAAATGGTGAGCACTGATCACACAATTGCGGACATCAAGTACATGTTAAAGAAAGACAGACACGTAAAAGATGGCGACATCATTCTTAACACGGCCAGTATACCAATTGAAGAAAAAGGGTCAACGAATATGCTTAAGCTAAGCTATATTTAACCCATAGTTTTAAATTCAAAAGAAGATTAATTATGTCAATCAATATAAACCTTTTAAGTAAGATTTGTCGAACTCCAGGTGCTCCGGGTTTTGAGCAAAAGGTTCGAGAGCTCGTGATAAAAGAAGTAGAGCCTTATGTAGACGCCATTGAGGTGGATAACATGGGGAATGTTTCCGCGATTAAAAAAGGCAAAAGCGACAAGCGGGTGATGATTGGGGCTCATATGGACGAAATAGGGTTTATTGTAACGCACATTGACGATGACGGCTTCCTGAGGTTTCATACCCTTGGAGGATTTGATCCTAAAACCCATACAGCGCAAAGAGTAATTGTACACGGGAAAAAAGATCTTATTGGCGTTATGAGTTCTAAGCCGATCCATGTAATGACGCCAGAAGAAAGAAATAAACTGGCCAAGAATTCAGATTATTTTATTGACCTTGGAATGAAAAAGGATGAGGTAGAAAAATTCGTTGAAATTGGCACACCCGTTACCAGGCAGCGAGACCTTATAGAAATGGGCGACTGTGTCAACTCGAAGTCATTAGATAATAGATTAGCTGTTTTTGTGCTTATCGAGATGCTGAAGGAGCTGAAAGATACTGAAGTGCCTTACGACATCTACGGTGTGTTTACCGTGCAAGAGGAGGTTGGCTTGAGGGGGGCGAACACCTCGGCGCAAAACATTCAACCGGATTGGGGTTTTGGGCTAGACACGACAATTGCCTTTGATTGTCCTGGTGCAGCTAAACACGAAAAGATAACATCCCTTGGCAAGGGTACCGCTATAAAAATTATGGACTCCAGGACCATATGTGATTATAGAATGGTGGCATATATGAAACAGGTTGCAGAAAAGCACAAGATAACCTGGCAACCAGAAATTTTGACTGCCGGAGGAACAGACACAGCAGGAATACAGCAGATGACAGACGGTGGCTCAATTGCGGGTGCCGTATCCATTCCAACTAGACATTTACACCAATCCGTCGAAATGGCCAACAAAGAAGACATTAGAGGAAGTATCGATTTACTAAAGGCATGCTGTATTGAGCTCGATCTGTACGATTGGTCTTTCAAATAACCGACGACTTGAAAACAAATTTTTAACGGATGCATAAGTCTTTAACAGATGATAGATTGTAAATAGGTTTGATTTTTAGTAGTCTTATATTTTTATTTGCTTTTTTACCTATTGCTTTAGGCGTTTACTATTTATTGCCTGCTTCTTGGAAGAATTACTTTTTAATTTTAGTAAGCCTGATTTTTTTCGCTTGGGGTGGAGTTAGCTATTCTATAATCATTGTTTCGTCAATTACAATTAATTATCTACTCGGTCTTTTTCTTGATAAGAAACACAAGAGAATTGTTTTGCTTCTGGGTTTGACACTGAACATTGGGATCCTTTTTTACTTTAAGTATTTGGGGTTTCTAATCACTAATTTATTTTATGTCTTCGGTATTGAATCAGCAGACCCTAACGCCTTTGACGTAGTGCTTCCTATCGGCATTTCGTTTTATACTTTTCAGGCAATCACTTACCTAATTGACGCTTATCAGGGCAAAGTTAAAATTCAAAAACGCCTAGATCGGCTAGCTTTATACATTATTCTTTTTCCGCAGCTAATAGCCGGACCAATTGTTCGTTATTACGAAATCAAGGATCAGATTAAAGAGAGGAAGCACTCTTTGATAAAGTTCTCTTCAGGAGTCAGTCGATTTGCTTTTGGGCTTGGTAAAAAGGTGCTTATTGCAAACGTACTGGGGGAGTATTCAGAAGAAGTATTTTTAATACCAATTGACAAATTAGATTTAGTTACAGTCTGGGCCGGTGCTAGTTTGTACGCTTTTCAGATTTATTTTGATTTTTCAGGATACTCGGATATGGCAATTGGGCTTGGTAAAATGTTTGGATTTGATTTTCCTGAAAACTTCAATTTTCCTTACGCTGCACGATCAATTAAGGACTTTTGGCGAAGATGGCACATCACACTTTCATCTTGGTTTAGGGATTACCTATATATCCCTTTAGGTGGCAGTAGAGGCGGAAAGTTCAGGACGCTTTTAAACCTAACGATTGTTTTCATTATCACTGGATTTTGGCACGGTGCAGCCTGGAATTTTCTCATTTGGGGATTAATTCATGGATTATTTATCGTAATTGAGAGAGCAGGCTTCTCTAAGCTATTGAGCAAGGCACCAAACATCGTTGGCATATTATATACTTGCCCTATTGTTATAGTGGCTTGGGTGTTTTTCAGGGAAGAGAATTTGCAAAACTCCTTGGACCAAATTAATATTATGTTCGGTGGAGGCGAGGCAACAGAGATCAACTATCCATTTTTGAGTCAGTTTTTACATGTGAGGCTGTTGCTAGTCATTGGTTTAGCTTTTTTGTTTTCAACGGGAATATTGAGCTGGATTTATGATGGTCTTAAAACGGCATCAAAACATTTTTCGCCAAGAATACAAAATACTGCAGGATTCACGATTTCAATTGTTTCAGGACTCACCCCTGTTGCAATAATGTTTTTGTGCATGATAGAATTGAATTTAAATTCATACAACCCATTTATATATTTCCGTTTTTGATGATTCGATTAAAGTCCATAATTATATTGGTTTCGTTTATTGCGATAATTGCATTCTCAAATTCAGGCTATTTGTTTGAAGTTGAATCCATTGAAAACCTTGAAAACAGGAACATGGCTAAGTGCCCAAAGCTGATCTTAAGCAATCTAGATCCGTTTCCGCGTGAATTTGAAAAATACTATGTAGACAATTTTAATTTTCGCCAGACACTTCTAGAGTGGAATAAGTATTTAAAAGTTAATGTGTTTAAAGAATCTCCACATAAATCAGTAATCATAGGTTCAGACGGATTTCTTTTTGCTGAAAAATACATTAACACCTATACGCACCAACGAACATTTTCTGAAAATGAAATCAACATGCTCAAGGAGGAATTTACGAGAAGAGTCCGCTGGCTTCAGTCAATTAACGTAAAGCATTATTTGGCCATTGTTCCCACTAAATTCAATGTCTACTCAGAAAAATTGCCGTTTCATGTGCGGCAGTTAACACCAACGAGTCAAACAACTCAATTCATTGATGCGGTTTCGGGCATTGAAGGGATGAACCTGATTAACCTGAAGGACACACTCCTCCAGGCAGCGCAAATACTTGATGAGAGGCTTTATTATAATACTGACCAACATTGGAATCAGTTTGGGGCGTATGTGGCCTATTCAAAAATTTTAAATGAGATAAGAAAAGATTTTCCTCAGACCCCAGCTACAAGTCTAGACGCAATGCGCATTTCCTCAGAAAAGACCAAAGGTACTGGTCTTGCCAAAACGATCTTGATGCAAGAGGAATTTCCAGACAAAGAAATTCAAATTAGTCCGAGGAATAAAATTTTTGATTTCTCAACATATAAATACGCCTATCCTATTCCTGAAAAATTTCCATACAAGAATGAGTTCCAAGTTCACTACAAATCACATGATGAGTCGTTGCCAAAAATCTTGTTCATACGCGATTCCTATTCAAATAATATGCTAGATTTTTTCGGTATGTCATTCAGCGAAAGTATTCTTATCTGGGATAACTGGAACTATAAGTTGAATGAAGAAATCGTGAAAAGAGAAAAGCCAGACATTATACTCACTTTGATTATTGAAGCAAATTTGGAGTATATCTTATACAAGCACCCAAATGAAAGGGAAGAATAGTATGAGGCTGTTTTCTTCAAAATCAGCGAATTAACAATGGCTGAAAGTGCTTTTTATCAGAATTTTTAGATCTCCCATAAAACTGTTTTTCTGGGCATATGAAAGATTTAAATCAAGTTCTTGGGCATTTTCTTTTCTAATCGAATGCGCCAAGGTAATGATGCCGGCAGGAACCGTAAACCGTATAGAATCTTTATCCGTAGTTAGCCGCTCTGCCTCATCAATTTCTAGGGGCCTATTCCCGACAATACTAAGATCTCCCTTAAGAACATTAACGAATTTAGGAACTAAATGTAGTTTGGATCTTTTGATAAAACGAATTAAAAATGAATCTGCTTCAGGGGTAAATTTTTCATCCAACGGTTTATTTTTTTCTTGTAAAAAAAGACGTTCACAAATTTCTTGTTCGTCAATCCTTAATAATGGAGAACATGGACGGCACAACTGCTCGCATTCAGTGCAGTTGTGGGCGTCCGATGTATAGGTGTAATAGCGGCGTGTATTACAATCTTCAATGTCGTTTTGTTTCGTATTTTCTTTATTAATAAATGCGAGCTGATAAAGATTAAAAGTTTTATATCCAGCTCCGACTCGCTTCACTTTTGTAAATACAGGCTCCCTTCTTTGTAGTTTAATAAACCCGAAAAGCAGGCAAAAAAACGGAGCGGATAAAATAAGGGCCAAAGAGGAGAAGGCTATATCAAAGGCACGCTTTAAAGGATATGGTTTTCTTCTTTTAGGCGACTCAAAGTGGGTGGTACTATCGGATTGATTTTTAGTGTGGAGAAAACAAATTCTTTCAAACAACAAATCAGTACAGGTTGATTTAAATAAAACGTCGTCAACAGAAAGTGTATTGGAAAAACGTAGCTCTTCTTCAGACAATATCTCATCAGAAAGTAATAAGAATAGCGGCCTTAGCAATTCGCACGACATGAGCTCAGGGCTTTGTTTTAATTGTGCTAGATTATCTGCCAACTCATATTCAGCCAGAATTAAATCTGGAGAAATTCCTTGATTTTGTATTATGGCCGCCGCTTCTTCAAAAGTGTAGCAATGAATCAGTTGGAAATTCATTGCATCGAACGCCTGCATTTTGGACACGAACCAAATGTCCGGCCCAATATATATGCCGCACATGGCCTGTGTGCTTTCTAAATATTTTATGTTCTTAGTATTATGCTCGAACATATTTTGATCGATTAATCAAATTTGCAATGCGTAGTGTTAACTCTTGTGGGCTAAATGGTTTTATCATGTATTCGTCTGCGCCTAGTTCAAAACATTTAATTCGTTCTGTGCTAGTTTCCAAACCACTTAACATCATTATTGGGATCGTACTAAGGAACGCACTTGCCTTTATATTTTGCAATAATTTCCAGCCGTCTATTTCAGGCATCATAATGTCTGCAATAATAACGTCTGGCTTATTTCCTTGACCCAACCAGGTTAAGGCCTCACCGCCATTAGTGGTGGTAACAACCTCGTATTCGTTGGATAGCAGGTGCTGCAATAAAAGCGAAATGGACGCATTGTCCTCAGCGATAAGAATTTTCTTTTTCATTTGTAGTAAGTTAAGTCCATAGACCACAGCAAAATATTCATGGCCTGTAGCAGTTGGCTACAATACTACCTTATCCAAAACTATTCCAATCAGAACTTGACCGTAACAACAACAAGACGAAAAAACCACATAAACACCTATTAACCAGAAAGTTATATTTTAAAAATTTAAAAAAAGCAATCAAAAAAACAGGCAAAAAAAAGAAGAAACCTCCCAATATGGGATTTGAAATCCCAAAAAACACCACTTATTAATAACACAAGGGGACTCGTCATAGAGCTGCTGCGAGGATTATTGAATTCGAAGCTCCGCATTTTTCAGGAAGAAGAAGACTTCTGACTTAAACAGTGCTCCGAAACTGCTTTAAGAATCGAATATCATTTTCAAAGAAATGGCGCAAGTCGTTCACTCCAAACTTAAGCATTGCAATTCGCTCAATTCCCATTCCAAAAGCGAAACCAGTGTATACAGAGGAGTCTATTCCGCAATTCTCTAAGACATTTGGATCGACCATTCCACAGCCCAAGATCTCAAGAAAGCCAGAATTCTTACAAACATTGCAACCAGCGCCTTTACATAGATTACACGAAACGTCCACTTCAGCACTAGGCTCTGTAAAAGGGAAATAAGATGGGCGAAGTCTAATTTCAGTTTTTTCGCCGAACATTTCTTTTGCAAAATACAACAGTGTTTGCTTCAGATCAGCAAAAGAAACGTCTTTATCAATATACAATCCTTCAACTTGATGAAAGATGCAATGTGCTCGTGCAGAGATGGCCTCATTTCTAAAAACTCTACCAGGAGAAATTGTTCTAATCGGGGGAGTTGACTCTTCCATTACCCGCACTTGAACTGACGAAGTATGTGTTCGAAGAGCAGTGTGTTTATCTATAAAAAAAGTGTCTTGCATATCTCTGGCGGGATGCTCTTCTGGAAAATTAAGTGCTGTAAAATTATGCCAGTCGTCTTCAATTTCCGGACCTTCAGAAACGCTGAATCCAATTTTAGAGAAAATTTCAATGATTTCATTTCTAACAATTGATATGGGGTGTCTTGATCCTAACGAGAAGGTTTCTGCGGGTCTAGAATAATCCAGCGTATTTTCTTCTTCCGTCTTATTAGCAGGCCCAGCTTTCAGCAGGTTTATTTTTTCAATTGCCTGCGTTTTCAAATTATTCAGCTCTTGTCCAAATGCCTTTTTATCTGCATTCGGAACTTCTTTAAACTGAGTGAATAGCAATGTGATTTCCCCTTTTTTTCCAAGAAGTCTTATTCGAAACTGTTCGATCGCATTGAGGTCTTGACTATTAAATGCCATTACCTCAGCCAATAAAGATTCAACCTTTTTTAACATGTGGCTACAAAAGTAAAAAATTATATGCCTTTGAGTTACTCTTTAGTATTTTGGTCTAATATCTTAATGGTCATAATGACATTTTCATTGGGTCGATTTTTAGAGCCTACCGGTACAGCAGCAATTTTATCTATGACGGAAAGGCCTTCGAAAACCTCTCCAAAAACGGTATATCCGTTATCCAAATGAGGAGTGCCGCCGACGGTGGAATAAGCATTTCTTTGATCAGGAGTAAAAGTAAATGGAATTTGATTTTTGCCAACCACAGCGCTTATCCTGGCGATAATATTATTTAAAGAATCAGCGAGCTTGTTTTTTTGACAATAGCTAACAGCGTCAAGGTCTGCTTTGTTTTGAGGGTCTCTTAAGTACTCTCGAATGATCTTATTGCTGTTAGATTGGTTGATTCTTTCTTCTTGTGTTTTGAGCATTTGCTCTGAATATATTTTCCCCTGAACAAGATAGAATTGGCTGCCAGAGCTTCGTTTTTCAGGATTAACATTGTCTGGTTGCCTAGCGGCTGAAAGTACTCCTTTTTTATGAAAAAGTGTTGGTTGAATTTCTGCTTCTAACGTGTAGCCAGGGCCACCATTTCCAAGAGGCTTGTCGGCGGTTGCATTTCTGCTTCCGGGGTCTCCCCCTTGTATCATGAATTGATTGATGACTCGATGAAACATCAGGCTGTCATAGTAGTTTTCTTGAACGAGTTTAATAAAGTTATCTCGATGAATGGGCGTTGAATTATATAACTTTCCCTTCATTGTTCCGAAGTTGGTTCGTATTTCAAAAAAGATTTCTTTTCCCGTGGGTGTAACTTTTTCAGGGGTTATGTTTTTTACTAATGGGGCTGATTGGTCTTTTACTTGAGCCAACCCTTGCGCGCAAAATAGCGTCATAGCTATGGCCGTAAGGGTTCTGGAATACATGGTAATTACTTTCATTGAAATTGAATTTAACTATATTTGTTGACCTAGGTACAACAATAAGGCCAAGCCAAACTTAAGATAAACCTATATTATGAAAAAATTGTCAATAATTTTATTTAGCCTGATTGCGATAACTTTTGCTTTTAACTCCTGTTATAAAAGGAAGGATACCATTGCAAGAGTAACTGTCGTGGATGTGTCGGGTGTTCCTGTTGGTGGCGCTATGGTTAGACTTTACTATGATAATGGCAGCGAAGTCCCTAGAGAGGATTTGGAACAATCCAGCAGTACAGATGCCTCAGGCATGGCTACGTTTAACTATAACGATTTATTCAAATCAGGGCAGGCCGGTTTTGCCATTCTAGACATTGATGTTGACACGCTAACGAAAGCGGGGATTGTTCGGATCGAAGAAGAAGAAACAGTCGAAGTCTCAGTTGCGATCTAAATTATTTTTTCTGATTCAAAATAGGCGACAATCGCCTCTTTTAATATGTCTTTTTGCTCATTGGAGTCCAGCGGCGGTAGTGTTTCAACATTTTCAAAATGAGGCCAGCCTTCTTTGTCGAGGCCCAAGAAATTGTAATATCCATATGGCGCCAAGACCGTGCAAACGCCAATGTGCATTACTTCTACTTTTTTGTCTTTTGACAAAGCTATAGCGCCCTTTCCAAGCTCTTGTATTCCTATTAAAAACAATACGGAAGGAACATCTAAGTCTCCGTGGTCGGGGGCAAAGAAAGTTAATATTTTTTGCCAGTTTGCCTCTAGTTCAAAATTCATGAGCTAGCTCATTATGGCTTTAATTCCAGGAAGTTCTTTTCCCTCTAAAAATTCGAGCATTGCACCTCCTCCTGTTGAAACATGACTGACCTCCTTCGATAAGCCAAAGAGATTAATTGCAGCGACAGAATCACCTCCTCCTACAAGTGAAAATGCGCCATTTTGAGTTGCGCTAACGATAGATTTTGCGGCCTCATAGGTTCCTGTTACAAAATTGGTCATTTCAAATACGCCCATCGGCCCATTCCATAATATAGTTTTAGATTTTGATAACGCCTTGTGAACATCAGAGATGGTTTTAGGGCCCACATCCAGCCCCATCCAGCCTGCAGGTATATTTTTAGTAGCGACAACTTGGGTTTCAGCGTCATTGGAAAAAGAACTGGCAATGACAGAGTCAACAGGAATGATTACTTCAATGTTTTTTTCAGCAGCAGTCTTTAGTATTTTCCGTGCTGTTTCTAAGTGACCATCTTCAACGACGGAGTCTCCAATATTTCCGCCCTGCGCCTTAGCAAAAGTGTAAGTCATACCTCCTCCAATGATTAAAATATCAATTTTTTCCAGCAGATTATTGATGATGTTAATTTTTGAAGAAACTTTTGCCCCGCCAATTATTGCGGCAATGGGTCGATCTCCGGATTTCATCAATGTTGAAACACTTTCAACTTCCTTTTCAATTAAATACCCAAACATTTTATCTTCTGGAAACTCTTCGGCAATGACAGAAGTGGAGGCGTGCGCTCTATGTGCCGTGCCGAAGGCATCATTTACATACACGTCACCATGTTTTGAAAGCGCTTTCGAAAAGTCAATGTTACCGGCTTTTTCTCTGGGGTCGAACCTTAAATTCTCAAGAAGAAGAATTTCACCCATGGGTAGGGTGCTCGATTTTTCAAAAGACTTTTCCGTTACGATTTCTTCTGAGAAATGTACCTTAACACCCACTAATTGCTCAATGGTTTCTACTAAATGTTTTAAAGAGAATCGGTTTTCAGGACCACTTTTAGGCCGGCCACAATGAGACATTAAGACTACTGACCCTCCATCGTTTAAAATTTTATTTATAGTTGGAACGGCTGCTTTAATTCTAGTGTCGTCCATAACTTCCAAAGTATTATTATCCAGAGGAACATTAAAATCTACACGCACTAAAGCACGTTTTTTAGAAAAATTGTAAGTATCTATTCTAGCCATATCGCGAATTTACTTTTAATCGACAATTTTATAAACCTGAGGACAGATAAATCACTATTTTTAGCAAGATTAAATGCAATATTCATCATTACCAGGACATCAAGGGCTAAAATTAAAACTATCTGCAAATGTGGACAGTGGAAGAATACCCCACGCACAACTCTTTTGTGGTGCTGATGGATACGGCCCGCTCCCCATGGCAATTGCCTATGCGCAATACTTATTCTGTGAACAAAGGGAAAAAGGAGATTCGTGTGGGAAATGTTCTTCATGTCAACGAGTGGAGTCGTACAATCACCCCGATCTTCATTTTTCTTTTCCATTCAAGGTGGTCTCAAAAAAAAAGGAAACATCACAGGCATATTTTAAAGAGTGGCAGGACCAATTAACAGAAAACCAATATTTTGACATTCAGGATTGGAATGACAAGTGTGATATTGGCAATAGCCAACCTATTATTCCTGCAAGCGAGGCAAAATCAATTAGCGCAAAATTATCCCTGAAATCATATGAAGGCGGATTGAAAGTCTTAATTGTGTGGAGGGCAGACCTACTTAACACACAAGCCTCTAACAAGCTTTTAAAATTAATCGAAGAGCCTCCAAATGGAACAGTTATTATACTTACAACCACTGATCAAGACCAACTATTAAAGACAATTATATCAAGAACACAGCTGGTTTCAGTTAATCGAATTCCTGACGAGGAACTAACGGAATTTCTAGTTGAAAAAGAAGGGCTAGACAGAGGAGGTGCCAGATCCATTGTCAATTTAGCCGAGGGATCATATTTAAGAGTAAAAAGACAGCTTCGGACCTCCGATAATGAGCTAAAATACTTTAATCATTTTCAGACATGGATGCGGCTTTGCTATCAAAAGAAAGTTTTGGAAACATTCAATTGGGCCGAGACAATGGCTGGTGAAGGAAGAGAACATCAAAAGCAGTTTTTACTATTTTGTTTACACATGGCAAGGCAGTGTATGCTTGGAAACTACACAGATATGCAAATGGTTAGCTTGCAAGGGGAAGAGCGCGCGTTTTTATTAAAATTTGCAAAGTTTATTAATCATAATAATGTTTTGCAGCTAACCCAAGAGTTTGATAAAGCACACTATCACATAGAACGAAATGCCAATCCAAAAATTCTATTTACAGATTTATCAATAAAGGTAATCAGGCTACTTAGGAAATAAATGTTTCGATTTTTAGATAAACAAGAATTAAAGTTGCGCGTCCTTGACACATTGATGCGCTAAAAAGATAGAATTATCGTTATGTAATTACATTAAAGGGCAAATAATTTATATTTACAAGCGTCAATTTTTAGTTAATTCAAACAACATTATACAATGGGCTGTGCGTCTTGTGCAAATAAGAAGAGAGGTTCAACTCCGAAAGGCTGTAAGAACAACGGAACGTGCTCTACGGGAGGCTGCGACAAGCTAGAAGTGTTTGATTGGCTTTCTAATATGAGTTTGCCTGAGGGCAGCCGGCATTTTGATGTTCTGGAGATTCGATTTAAAAACGGCCGAAAAAGCTTCTATAGAAACCCCACAAAGGTATGCTTTCAAGCAGGAGACACCGTTGTTGTTATGGCTAAACCCGGATATGATGTTGGGGTTGTAACTTTAACTGGTGAATTAGTAAAAGTGCAAATGAAGAGGAAGAAAATCACCGTAAAGAATCATGAATTACCTAAAATTATAAGGCGGGCAATCAATGAAGACCTTGACATGTGGAAAAAGGCAAGAGCACGCGAATACGAAAGCATGCATGAAGCTCGCAAGATGGCAATACGACTAAAATTAGAAATGAAAATTTCTGACGTTGAATTCCAAGCAGACAATACGAAGGCCATTTTTTACTACACAGCAAGCGGCAGAATAGATTTTAGGGAGCTTATTAAGGTGATGGCGGAGCAGTTTAGAATTAGGATTGAGATGAGACAGATTGGGGCCAGGCAGGAGTCTGGACGACTGGGAGGAATCGGTTCATGCGGGAGGGAGTTGTGTTGCGCAACGTGGTTAACGGATTTCAGGTCTGTATCAACTTCTTCGGCAAGATATCAGCAGCTGTCCTTGAATCCACAGAAATTGGCGGGGCAATGTGGCAAATTGAAGTGCTGCTTGAATTATGAGCTTGATATGTATTTGGAAGCATATAAAGATTTCCCTAGTGCAAATACCAAGTTAGAAACAAAGCAAGGCGCAGCGGTTCATCAAAAAACGGACATTTTTAAAAAGCAGATGTGGTTTTGGTTAAGCGAGGAGCGTGGCGGCGGAAAATTGGTTCAGCTTCACCTGGATCGAGTAAAAGAAATTATCGCACTCAACAAGTCCGGGAAAAAGCCGCAAAATCTGGATAAGTTCATTCATTTGGAGCCTGAAATTACCGAACCTCAGTACGAAAATGTTGTAGGCCAAGATGAATTGACGCGGTTTGATGGTAAGTTTAGTAAATCGCAAAGGAAAAAGAGGGGGAATAAAAATAAAAGGCGAAAACCTAATTCGCCAAAAAGCAATATGAAAAACCTAACCGTGAGCAAACAAAAAGGGACAAATTCGAATGAAAAACCGAGCCCGCAACATAAGACGAATGCAAAACGACAAAACAAAAACAAATAGGCTAGGGTTAACGGTTGTTATAGGGGTAATTTTATCAAGTGTAATTGCTTGTACCGGAAAACAATCCTATTACGAGGAGTATATTGCCATTCCAGATCAGAAATGGAACCAGTCAAATATCCCGTTTTTTGAATTTGAGATTAAAGACACGCTTCAGAGGTACGACCTGTATTTTAATATTCGACACGCTAAAACTTTTGAGTGGAAGAATCTGTGGGTGTTTTTAAAGTTTGAGTTACCAATGGGAATGTATGATTTGGACACACTGGAGTTTGTGCTCCAAGATTCACAGGGAAGATGGCTTGGAAAGGGCTCTGGAAATATGAGAGACGGAAGCTATCTTTTTAAGACAAAAACTAGATTTCCATTTCTGGGCACATACAAGGCATCATTTGAACAGGCAATGCGTATAGAATCGATTGAAGACATTACCGACATTGGGTTTAGAATTCAAGAGGTAAACGAATAATAGCAGATCATTAGCAATTAACCAAATTTCGTTTATAATCAATAAATGAGAGGGAAGATTAAATAGCCAGTATTCGTATTTTCGGTATTAATGAAGCAAAAAGCATCTTCTAAAAATAAAAGCAATAAGCTTAAACAAAAACCAAGTAACGGTGTAGTGGGCAAAAGCAAAGAATTTAAACTCTCCCGCAAATGGAAACGAAAGTTCTTAATTGGAACATGGCTTGTTGTTTTTTCGCCTTTTATATCAATTGCTATTCTGATGTTTACTATACCAGCAGAAGAATTGCCAGATTATGCGCTTTTAGAAAATCCTGTAAGCAATCAGGCTTCAACTTTATATGCTGACGGTGAAAAGGTCTTGGGAACGTTTTTTGTCGACAACAGAAGCAATGTTGCTTACCAGGAGTTGTCAATAAACTTAGTTAATGCCCTTATAGCCACCGAAGACGAAAGGTATTATAAGCATTCCGGGGTAGATACCTGGGGACTAATAAGGGCAATTTCTGGACAATTATTAGGGCAAAATAAGGGGGGAGGGTCAACAATAACGCAACAATTAGCGAAAATGATGTTCCACGAAATGCCATCTCGAGATAAGTGGGCGAGAGTAAACGAGAAATTAGCAGAATGGGTTATCGCTGCGCGGCTAGAACGACGGTATACTAAAAAAGAAATTATTGCTATGTATTTCAATCAATTTGATTTTCTATATAATGCTGTGGGAATCAAATCTGCAGCACGGATTTATTATAATACAACACCAAAAGAGCTCACCATTAGTGAAGCAGCCACATTGGTAGGAATGGCGAAAAGTCCGGTAATCTATAACCCTAAAATGAATCCGAAAAATGCTTTACGAAGGAGAAACACAGTGCTCCAGCAGATGGCAAAAAATGGACTTCTTGAAAAAACGAAATTAGAAGACCTAAAAAAGGAGCCCATCATAATTGATTATCGTCCCGAAACTCAAAATACGGGTGTGGGAGCCTACTTTAGGGGATACGTAAAGAAAGAAGTTCAAAGGATTCTGAAGAAAAACGGAACGCTTGACCCGGCTGGAAACCCGTATAATATATATCGGGATGGGTTAAAAATATTCACATCACTAGACTATGAGCTGCAGAAACATGCAGAAGCTGCGGTAGACAAGCATTTAGGCACTTATTTGCAGCCTGCGTTCCAAAAAGATAATCTGAGCAAAAAGCACTCACCATATGGAGATGAGACAACTCGCGAACAGCGCGATAGAAATATTCGTAAAGCAATTGAAAAAACACCACGGTATAAGCAGTTAAAAAAACAGGGGATTTCGGAAAAAGAAATCGATAAAGTGTTTAGAAAAAAAATTTCCATGAAAGTCTTCGATTGGGCTGAAAGTAACAATGAGAAAATGGTCAAGATGAGTCCTCTTGATAGTTTGTATCATTATAAAAAAATCCTTAAAACAGGGCTGGTATCAATACAACCTCGAACAGGGTTGGTGAAAGCTTGGGTGGGAGGGCCAAACTATAAACACTTTAAATATGATTATGTATCCAACGCGAAAAGGCAGGTTGGGTCGACAATTAAACCATTCGTTTATGGCGCAGCCATTGAACACGGAATAATCAACGTATGTACAACATTTCCCAACATAGAATACTGTCTTGACATACCTTATGGAAGCGAGGTGAAGCAGTGGTGTCCAAAAGGATCTAATTTTGACGGATTGCCGATGCCTGTTTACTATGCATTAGGAGCTTCTAAAAACCCAATCACAGCTAAAATAATTAAGGAAAGTGGGGGCACAAATAAATGGGTTAAGGGTCTATTTGATAAAATGGGACTTTCAAATTCATCTTTTCAAACGGTTCCTGCTTTAGGTCTTGGGGTGTGTGATTTGTCGCCGCTGGAAATGACCTCGGCACATTGTATATTTTCAAATAACGGAATTTATAACGAGCCCATTATGATTGTAAGAATAGAGGACCGAAACGGAAAGGTACTTTATGATGCCCTTCCAAAACAAATCCCCATAATCTCTCCTAGTTCAGCCTTTGACGTTTTGAAAATGATGAAATGTGCATTAGGGGTGGTTAATTCTTATTCTGGTAAAGAAGGCGGAACCGCAAGAAGGTTGCGGTGGGAGCCAGAATACGGAGGTTTTAAGAACCCAATCGCGGGAAAGACTGGAACAACTCAAAACGGGTCTGATGGCTGGTTTATAGGGCACACGCCAGACCTCGTTACTGGAATATGGGTGGGGAATGACGATCGAAACATACATTTTAAGTCTGGCACAATTGGTCAGGGCGCAAGAATGGCAATGCCAATTTGGGGCTACTTCATGAAAGCGGCATACGCAAATAAAAACGTTACTATTTCAAAAGGTGATTTCCAGCCACCTTCCGCCGGAATGCCTACGGTAATTGAATGTGTAGAAGTTGAGCCAAATTGGTAGTTGCTATCGACACTTTACAAGTCGATTATTTGTTACTTTTATCAATTATTAGAAATGAAAGAAACACAAACAAAAAAAGAGTTTCAAGAACCGCCTGAGGAGAGTAATCGCCAAAGAAAAGCACTTTCTAAAAGAAAGAAAAGGGTCATAATTGTGCTACTTTGGCTGGGCCTTCTGTCTCCAACATATGGATTAATTTCTATGATTTGGATTTCTAGTTCAGAGATTCCTTCGTTTGAACAACTGGAAAATCCGAAAAGCCTTTTGGCGTCTACCATTTTTACATCAGACCACGTTGAGATGGGGAGGTATTTCAGGAAAAACCGCACTACTGTGCGATATCACGAACTAACAGACAATCTTATCAATGCACTAATTGCAACAGAAGATGAGCGTTTCCGAGAACATAGCGGAGTAGATTTTCGAGCAACTGCCAGGGTCGTTAAGGGAATGATTTCTGGAGACAAGAATCAGGGAGGCGGAAGCACGATTTCTCAGCAGCTAGCAAAACAACTTTTTCCGCGGGACAGCGGGATAGAGGAGGGAAGTAAAATAGCGTTTGCCAAACGAAAATTTTGGGAGTGGATTGTTGCATCGAAGCTAGAAAGAAGCTATTCAAAAAATGAAATAATAACCAACTATTTTAATACGATTGAATTTTTGAATAATGCGATTGGAATAAAATCTGCCGCCAGGGTTTACTTTAATACAACGCCAGATTCCCTTAGGCTGCATGAGGCAGCGATGCTTGTTGGGATGGCTAAAAACCCCAGTCTTTTTAACCCGCTAAGAAGACCAGACACTGTTAAACATCGTCGGATGGTCGTTTTGGGACAAATGGTTAAAAACGGATTTATTGACAGCGCAGAATACAAGGCGAACAAAGATAAGCCGCTTGGATTAAGTTTTACGAAGGTGGACCACCAGGAGGGAATAGGAGCATATTTTCGAGAGTCCTTAAGGGAAGAAACATCGAAACTTTTTCGACAATCAGAACACCACCTTTGGATTATCGACACGCTTGGAATAGTAGCGGAAAACCAGCGTTATTATGACTTGGATTGGCATTATTTAGAGGATGGAAAACCACTCAGGTTTAATTTGAAAGAGGCGATCGAAACAAAAAACTTCCAATCGATAACTTTAATGACAGACACAACCTCGTCGGCTAATTTTTTCAAGTTAAGAATTCTCAGTGTTGAAGATCTTGTTAAAGTTGAACTGAGAAAATTTAAGTATTCAAAACCTAATGGCGCACCATTTGATTTGTATACCGATGGCTTAAAAATACATACAACTATTGATTCCAGACATCAAGAATATGCTGAATGGGCTGTGCAAGAGCATTTAAAATCTGAACTTCAAGATCAATTCTTCAAGAATAATGCAAAGTGGAAAAGGCCTCCATTCTCTGACGATCTGCGTGCTGGACAAATAGACACCATTATGGAGCGGTCTAAACGTCGATCCATGTATTACAAGCAGCTTTCAGGTTCGGTTTGCATGAATTGTCAGCGTCCAAAACGATACTTAAGGCGCTATACGAAGGATGGAAAACCACACGTCAGCTGCTATCATTGTGGTCACAACAGTGCGATTAGAACTAAAGAAGAGATAGATGAGGTCTTAAACACACCAAGGCCAATGAAAGTGTTCGACTGGAAGTCAAATAGGTTTGAAAGAGATACAGTAATGTCACCTATGGACTCGATTCGCTATTACAAAAGCTTTCTTCGTGCCGGCATGATGTCTATAGATCCGAGCACAGGGCACATTAAGGCTTGGGTTGGAGGCCCGCATTATCGGCACTTCAAGTACGATATGGTGAAAAAAGGGCGGAGACAGGTCGGGTCTACATTTAAGCCCTTTGTTTATGCGACTGCAATTCAAAACAAGCTGATTGAGCCATGTCAAGAGTTCCCCAACATAGAATATTGCATTGATGTTCCAGTCGGCAACAAAAGAATGAAATCCTGGTGTCCTAACAATTCTGACGGACTATACGACGGTTTGCCCACTCCGATTAATTATGCTTTGGCTGCCTCAATGAATAACATTACTGCAGGAGTAATGAAACAGATTCAATACCCTCAAAAAGTACTGGATTTTGTTGGAGGTCTCGGTTTAGATACAGCCTCGTTGCCCCCCGTCCCTTCGATGGCTCTTGGGGTATTTGATTTGTCTATATATGACATGGTTGGCGCGATGGGTGCGTTTGTTAATAAAGGCAATTATATAAGGCCTATTTTCATTACGAGGATTGAAGATAAAAATGGAATGGTTCTTTTTGAAGCTCACCCAGAAATTAATGAAGCCATGCAACCGGACGTTGCTTATACGATTCTCAATATGATGAAGGGAGTTACAGCTGGAGTTCGGCACCCATATAAGGATGCGGTGGGGGGAACTGCAATTAGAATTCGTGGAAGAAAGAAAAACAGGCCCTATGCGGGAATAAAATATCCGATTGCCGGAAAAACCGGCACGACTCAAAACCAATCGGACGGGTGGTTTATGGGGCTAACTCCAGACCTGGTTGCGGGAGTTTGGGTAGGTGGAGAAGATCGAGCGATACGTTTTAGAAGTTTAAAGCTTGGTATGGGAACCAACATGGCGCTTCCGATTTGGGGATACTATATGAATAAAGTTTATGAAGATTCGACTTTGAATGTTTCAAAATTAGACTTCGAGAAGCCCACGGGAATGTTAGATATTCAGCTGGACTGTAGAAAGTATAGATCGAACAAAGATTCTGACTTTGACTATGAGGAGGAAATTGAGGGTGCAGAGGAGGAATATTACGGTGAATTTTAAAATTAAAAGATGAATAAAGTTGTAGCCAATGTAAAAGAGGCGTGTGAGGGGTTAGAAAGTGGAATGACAATAATGTTGGGAGGTTTTGGGCTCTGCGGAATTCCTGAAAATTGCATTGCTGAAATGGTTAATTTAGGCATAAACGACCTAACGTGCATTTCAAATAATGCAGGAGTAGACGATTTTGGTTTAGGCTTTTTACTTCAGGGAAGACAAATTAAAAAAATGATTTCATCTTATGTTGGTGAGAATGATGAATTTGAAAGACAGATGTTAAGTGGCGAACTTGATGTTGAATTGATTCCGCAAGGTACTCTTGCAGAAAGGTGCAGAGCAACGGGAGCAGGAATACCAGCATTTTACACGCCTGCAGGCTTTGGTACTGAGGTTGAAGAAGGAAAAGAAACAAGAGAGTTCAATGGGAAAATGTACGTTTTGGAAAAGGCATTTGAACCAGACTTTGCGATTGTTAAAGCTTGGAAGGGGGACACACAAGGTAACTTAATATTCAAGGGTACGGCTCGAAATTTTAATCCTATGATGGCAATGGCAGGCAAAATTACGATTGCTGAAGTTGAGGAGCTTGTAGAGCCGGGAGAACTTGACCCGAATCAAATTCACACTCCAGGTATTTTCGTACAACGAATATTTCAGGGAGAGAAATACGAAAAGCGAATTGAGCAACGAACGGTACGACAAAAGGAATAAACATGGCACTAGATAAAAAGGGCATTGCTAAAAGGATAGCACAAGAACTTAGAGACGGTTGGTATGTTAATTTAGGCATAGGCATACCTACATTAATTGCTAATTATATTCCTCAAGGGATTGAAGTAGAATTTCAATCAGAAAATGGAATTTTGGGCATGGGGCCGTTTCCCTATGAAGGCAATGAAGATGCAGATTTAATCAATGCGGGCAAGCAGACCATTACAGCATTACCGGGAGCAGTTTATTTTGATTCTGCATTGAGTTTTGCCATGATTAGGGGCCAGCATGTTCAACTAACAGTTTTAGGCGCAATGGAAGTTTCTGAAAATGGCGACATCGCGAATTGGAAAATCCCGGGACGTATGGTAAAAGGAATGGGTGGGGCAATGGACCTTGTGGCTTCGGCCGAGAACATTATCGTAGCAATGATGCACACGAATAAAAAGGGAGAATCAAAACTTTTGCCTACATGTTCTTTGCCGCTTACGGGAGTTAATTGCATTAAAAAAGTAGTTACGAATCTAGCCGTACTAGACGTGCTACCAGAAGGAGGATTTAAATTAATTGAGCGGGCTCCAGGAGTTAGTGTGGAAGAAATTCAACAGGCAACAGCGGGCAAGCTTTTAATTGAAGGTGATATTCCTGAAATGACAATCGAACAAGAAGGAAAATAGCGAATAATTAATCGATCTCTAGAATTTCAATTAACTGTTTAGAATCTATATTGTACAGACTTTGAATCCTCCCAGAAGTCCAACTAACCCTGATGGAATCTATTTTGTCGTGTTGTCCAAGACCAAAATGCAATGTTAAAGGTATTTGACTACCACAGCCACCGCCTGATTGCGCACTGACCTCTTTAGTTTGCTTTAATCCTCCGGTAAACACGCGCACTTTACTTCCAATTGCAGAGCTGTTGCTCTTTCGCCCCTTCAAGTGTATTTCAACCCAGCCATTTTCGTTACCATGATTTTCGAAAAACTGATTTTTTTGATTGCCGCCATTAGCAACATACAGGTCAAGGAAACCACTACGATTTGAATCGAAAAAGATTAATGCGTTTGAATTGTTGTCTGTATCCGTATAGCCAATTAAAGACATGGGCTCGAAATGTTCACCCGACAAGCTTCGATACAAGTAGTTTTTGCCATCATTACTTACAACTAAATCTATCCAGCCATCATTATCAAAGTCGCCCCAACAAGACCCTTCTGTTTTACTTTTTAAATTAGAGATTCCAGCGCTGTTTATTTTTTCAAACTGCCAATTGCCTTTATTTTTGTACAAGTGGTTTGGGCTATCCCAATTAGTAAAGAATAAGTCCATAAATCCGTCATTATTATAGTCGCCAACTGAGCATCCATATGAAAATTTGTCAGCTTCAACGATAGGTGAGTCTGTGAGCTGTTCGAAATTATACCCTCCCAAATTTTTGAAAATGTAATTCTGATTTTCACCTGAAATAATTACATCTAAAAACCCATTATTGTCGAGATCGGTCCATACCGCGTTTAATGATGAGTGTGCACCAACTGACAAAACATGGTTCGGCGACTCAACAAGCCGGCCTTTGACATTTTTATAGAAAACATTAGGTTGGTTTTTGTAGTTCACAGCATATAGGTCTAAAAACCCAGAGTTTGTTGCGTCTACCCAAGTCATTCCGTAAGTCCAGCTTTTATTAGTATCATTTTGAGGAAGATCTTTCCTTGTAAAAGAATCTTCACGTGCAATGAAAATTTGATTGGGAGCATTATTGACATTTGCCACGGCCAGATCAAGCTGTCCATTTCGTGTAAAGTCACCCCAGCACGCACCATTTGCATTTAGGGAATCTTTAGCGAAGGAAAATTTTGCATCTTTTTTAAAATTTCCATTGTCATTTTGATAAAAAAAGTTGTTATCATTTGTCCAGCTATTAGTTGCAAATATTTCAGGAAAAAAGTCACCATTTAAATCGATGGCAGTTACACCTTGAGTGTAGCTGGAGTCCTGAGCGAGAGGGCTACTATTGTTTTCGGTAAGCAAGACGCATGACCTACTGTTTGCACGTATAGAAATTAACTCCGGCGCTGATTTGTTATTTGTGCAGCAAAATGGGCTAAATAACAAGGGCAAGAGGAAAAATACAGCTAATCTTTTCATTTCTTTTGCGAATGTAAGAACAGACAGAACTTGCGACAAAATAATTTTAGGACTAAAGTTCATTTTAGGAGTCAAACGATGATTTTTACAGGAAAAATTTCGCGTTAAATTATATTTTATATTTGCTTGCCTAATGATTAACAAGCTATCAATAGTAATTCCGGCCTATAATGAGGCAAAAACAATTCATCTTATTCTCAATAAGGTAGATGAGGTGCGCTTGACAAATGGCATCGCGAAAGAAATTATTATAGTCAATGATTGTTCAACTGACAGCACTAAGGAAACACTGGAAAGATACATGCTTGATAAACCAGAACTGAACATTAGATTATTTAATCAGCCAACAAACATGGGGAAAGGGGCTGCGCTGCATAAGGGGATTGAGCTTGCAACCGGGGAATACTTGATTATCCAAGATGC
>Ga0315322_10000961_pt1 | contig 22043 bp, 20 predicted proteins | sample M110021515metaG_FD_203461 | JGI IMG/M metagenome (GOLD analysis project Ga0315322, IMG submission 203461) | Ammonia-oxidizing marine archaeal communities from Monterey Bay, California, United States - M1 100m 21515 | ecosystem: Environmental > Aquatic > Marine > Intertidal zone | place: USA...
GGCCCGTCATCTCCCGCAGTTCCTTGTTGACCCGCCGGATGGGTTTACTGCGAACACGTAAAGTTGGATGAGGATAGGGTATGATGCTGAGTTGCATGTCGAACCGTGTCGTAACAAAACCGAGTGATAACAAAATTGGAGAACGTGCGATTTCCGTCGCCTGGTCATCGCCGGAGACAGGTGCCCAGCATGAGCGAAGCCAAAATCGGAGCATCCCACGCAATCCCTACGAATGCTCAAGGCACGTAAGGATGACCGATCTACTGCCAATTGTGCAGGGGATTGGCTGAAAACCGAGCGGAAATGTCTTATCCAGCCCCACTTTTGGCCCCGCTCCCGCTGGACAGAACGCACCGTTTCCACCAACATCGTCTCATGGTCAATGAACTCGCTACAGAATTGTTTCTGAAATCAACCGCGCGGGCCAAGCAACTAGGCTGCCGCGTCGAAACCGTTGCTGGTGCCCAGATTTTGGACGCAGGAGTCAACACCCGCGGATCCCTGCAAGCTGGCCGCGTCTTAGCACAACTTTGCATGGGCGGGCTCGCAGAAATCACCCTTCTACCCGCTGATTCAGCATTGCTCGTCTCCAACAACCTTGTCCAGGTCCAAACCGACGATGCAGTGATGGCGTGTTTAGGCAGCCAGTACGCGGGCTGGCCAGTGTCCACGGACGATTACTTTGCGATGGGAAGTGGCCCCATGCGGCTGTATCGTGGCCGCGAGGAGACACTTCTTCACTTGAAGTTGGCCGAGTCAGGCGCGGGACCGATTGTCGGGATTCTGGAAAGTGAGGCTCTGCCCACGGAAGGTGCCATCGAACTCATTGCACAAGAGTGCGGCGTTGCCCCAACACAACTGTGTCTTGCTGTAGCCCCTAGCACTTGTATCGCTGGCAGCTATCAGGTCGTTGCTCGCAGCATCGAGACGGCAATGCATAAACTTCATGCACTCAAATTTGACGTCAACCAGATCACTTCAGCAACCGGAATTGCCCCTCTACCTCCTCCAGCGAAAACGGGTGACACCGTGGGTGGCATTGGAAGAACCAATGACGCCATGCTTTACGGCGCTACGGTCACGTTCTGGGTCGATGCAAGCGACGAAGAAATTGAAACAGTTGCGAGCGATGTGCCAAGCTGCTCATCACGGGACTACGGCCGTCCATTTGCGAAGATTTTCAAGGATTACGAATACGATTTTTACAAGGTCGACCCACTTCTGTTTAGCCCGGCTTGTGTCACGATCCACAGCCTTCAAAGTGGAAACACATGGAGCCACGGTCGTATTGAAACCGATATCCTGCGTCAATCGTTTGTTTCAAAATGAGTCAGCTCCGCATTCTCTGCTTGGGTGCCGGTGATGGGTGGCACTCAGACCAGCTTTCCGAGGCGTCCGCGAAAGCTGGCTGCCAAATCGACTTCGCAACTTATGAATCATTGCAAACCGTGATGATCAACGGCGAACCAAGCCATCAATGCGAAGTCGGCAAGCTGCGAGATTTTGATGTCCTGTTAACGCGAACGATGCCGGCAGGTTCTTTGGAGCAGATCACATTCAGGCTGGCGGTGTTACACGCTCTGGTTCATGACCAGAGTCTTCCGGTCGTCAATCCACCAGCTGCTTTGGAAATTGCAATCGACAAGTTCGCGACGCTACAGCGTGTCTCCGCACTTGGCTTTCCAACGCCAGACACCGCGGTGGTTCAATCACGACGCGACGCTTTGGATGCCTTCCAGATGCTGGGCAGTGATTGTGTCGTGAAGCCAATCTTCGGCGGTGAAGGCCGTGGCGTGATGCGAATCCAAGACCCTGAACTGGCTTGGACCGTTTTTTCAACTTTAGAAAACCTGGGCGCTGTTTGCTACGTGCAGAAGTTTGTGCCCCCCGGAGGCTCTGACACGCGTCTTCTGGTCATAGGTGACACCGTGCGGGGCATTCAACGCACCAACGACACCGAGTTTCGAACCAATGTTTCGAGCGGCGGACACTGCCAAGCTGTCGACCTTGATCAGCAGCAGATGGAGATGGCCCAAATGATTTGCAAGGATATTGGACTTCGATTTGCATCGGTTGACTTACTGCACTTTGAAGGCGGCGAAGCCAAAGTCATCGAGGTCAATGCGATTCCAGGGTGGAGAGGCGCACAAGCCGTCTCGCAAGATTGCATAGCGGGTGAAATCATCGAGGAACTGCAAACACAGGCAGCAGTGAGGGTTTGCAGATGAGCGACTCATTTCCATCACCTGATCACCAGACCGACAGTGATGCAACGGTGGAAAGGCGACTCCCTGTCGATGGGAATGTCGCGGGCCGTCTGTCGATGGTTGCATCGTTGGCTCCCGGAGCCATTGCCATTGCTGAACCGGATGGCCCACCTCAGCCTGATGGGCTCCGTAGCTATGCGTTGACCACCTTTGGAAGCCTTGACCAACGCAGCGACGAGATCGCTCGAGGACTCATCGCATGGGGAGTCCAACCCGGCATGCGGCTTGCCATGCTCGTTCCATTCAGCGCTGGTTTCATTGAACTCGTTTTCGCATTGATGAAAGCGGGAGTGGTGACCGTGCTTGTCGATCCAGGGATGGGGCGGAAGCATCTGGTCCGTTGCCTCAGCGCTGCTGAACCGGATGGTTTCATCGGGATCCCAAAAGCCCAGGCCATTCGGTCTGTGCTGCGACTTCGCTTCCCAAAAGCCAAGTGGAACGTGACCGTCGGACGCAGACTTTTCTGGGGCGGTAAGACCCTCACCCAGATCGCTGAAATGGGCAAGGCAAATCAAGGCAGCATACAATTCCCCAGCGTAGATCGCGTGAATGATGCGGCTATTATTTTTACCACAGGAAGTACTGGGCCTCCCAAGGGCGTTCTCTATTCTCATGGAGTATTCCACGCACAGATCGACAGGATCCGCGAGCGTTATGACATCCATCGGGGCTCTCGCGACCTCGCCTGTTTTCCACTGTTTGGCTTGTACGATGCCGTGATGGGTGTAACAACCATCATCCCAGACATGGATCCCACGCAGCCTGCCGCTGTCAATCCCGAGCGTTTGATCGAAGCCGCGACTCAGTGGGAAATCGATCAGGCGTTTGGGTCACCCGCTTTGTGGAACACAGTTGTTCGATGGGCTGAGGCCAACAATGCACGTCGCCCCTTTCCAACCCTCAAGAGAATCCTCTCGGCAGGAGCACCGGTTCCAGCCGAGACGTTGGAAAAACTGAGAAAACTCGTCGATCCCGAGGCCAACATCATGACCCCGTACGGTTCGACCGAGGCACTGCCCATCGCCTCAATCGAGTCGCGTGAAGTCATTGCAGAGACGGGCCCAGCCTCCCTCAAGGGAAAGGGCACGTGCGTGGGCACACGGTTTGAGGGAGTCTCTTGGCGAGTCATTGAAATCCAGGATGGCCCAGTCGCAGACATCGACGAAACAAAAGAACTGGAGCGAGGTAAAATCGGCGAGTTGATGGTTACGGGGCCAATGGTTACGCAGAAATATGTTGTGCGATCTGACCAAAACTCTCTTCACAAGGTTTCAGATGGCAAACGCATTTGGCACCGCATGGGTGATGTTGGGTACCTAGATGCCCGTGATCGATTCTGGTTTTGTGGGCGGAAGGCACACCGCGTCACGTCAGGCAAACGAACGCTGTTCACCGTACCGTGCGAAGCGATTTTCAATGGACATCCAGCGATCTATCGCTCTGCACTCGTTCCACGTGGCGAGCGTCCCAATCAAGAACCGGTAATGATTGTGGAACCGCACCCAGATCAGACGCCGACCACCGCCGAAACCCGAGAGAAACTGACAGATGAATTACTGGAACTGGCATCCAGGAATCCCCTTACTCGCAGAATCACCGAAATCATGATCTGGGACAAGCCACTACCCGTCGACATTCGTCACAACAGCAAGATTTTTCGAGAGAAGCTGGCCGAGCAGATCAACAACAATGCTTGAAACTGGACGAAGCAATATGACGGCCCCTGTCCGCCCGCTGCAGACCTCTTAAACCGCATCGTTCCCAGCTTGCGAGTAAAAGTGTTCGCAGATGGTTTCAAGGTGAAAACGCAACCACACGGGTGAAGTGTAAACCCCGTGACCGAATAACTTCTGCTGCTCGCGGTCTGGCGTTGCTGCGTAGTCCACTAGCAGCGTCTTGCCATCGGAGGACTCCCTTCGTCCCTGTTTCAATTTCTGAAACAAATCTCGCCGCCGTGCCGTTGCTTCAAACATTTTGTGAAGACGGCGTTCGACCACTACATCACGCCAAGCAAAAATCGAGGGCATAAAATCAGTGCCTGCGATCGCCAAGTGCTGAATGTAATCGCCTGCTGCAGCCGTAATCACATCACCCACCGACTTCGGAATGACCGCCCTGAGCGGATCACATCGGTCAACAGATCGGTGTTGTGTAAAATGCAACAATCGCGGCACCACCTGCTCATTCCACCGGTAACGCAGGGGTGCACCAAAAGTTGCAATGTCTATTTCTCGATTGGATTCGTGTCCATCAAGCAATATCTCACGGGCGTGCATCCAATCCTGCAAATCCACTTTACTACGGAGCGGACTGTGGTAGTGCAGGCGAGTTGCTTTAAAAAAGACCTCCTTTGACTCCTGCGATGCAGCGGCGATCTGTGACAACATGGCGAGCAGGCTGCCGCCATGGCTGTGGGCCAGCACCAGCAAACGCCCCTTTGGATCCATCGAGCTGATTTTGCGAAGCAGCGATACCGCTGCGTCAGCTCGACCAATGTGGTGATTCTCACCAGACCAACCGAACCGCTCAACTTTGATCATGGGCGAATCTTCCGTATTGATCAAACTGGACAGTTGCTTCGCATAAGCGTCAGTATAATTTCCAACATCGCCAGCAAGTTCATCAAACCAAGCCTTACTAATTTCATCAAGCCGCGATGCCCTGACTGGGGAGAAGCGTTTCACCTCACGGACAAATCCGGTGATATCTCCTCCGGCGAAAGTCCCGTGAATTAGCAAAATGTGACGGACATTGGCAGCTCTGAGCTGTTTGCCTAAGGGAGCAAAACCAGCTTTAGTCGGATCGAATTCCGCAACCGCTTCCTCGGCTGGTATTCGCGACACCTCACCTCGCGACTCATCAGCCGACAAAGTGTGGTGTGGGAATCGCAAATGCCCACTTGGTGCGCATCGAGCCATGGAAATCTCGTTGAAAGAGCAGATTCATTCTTCAGACACTCCGAGCCTGTTGTTGTATACTGTGTGAAACAGCAACACATCACCGACCAGGATACTCTGGTCCGAAGAGGCAATAAAATATCATGAAGAGACGGGAATTTTTCGGGGCCAGCGCCGCTATCTCCTGTGCAATATCACAACCACGACTAATCATGGCACTCGATCAAGATAACCGATACCGAAAGGAAATCGGAATTCAGCTTTACACGCTTCGCAACCAGATCAATGGAGACGTCGAGGGAACGCTGAAATCAGTTTCGGACGCCGGTTACAAGCAGGTGGAACCCTACGGCTTTCCCGATGCAAAACCGATGATCCAAGCAGCCAAAGATAATGGGCTGGCTGTCAATTCATCCCACTTTAATTGGGACTCGGTTGTAAACCCCGACGACAAAGGCGTGATGCCGTTCAAGCAAATCCTCGATTCAGCCAATGAGGTGGGGCTCAAGCACCTTGTGGTTCCCTACCTTGCTGATCGCAATCGAAAAACACTCGATGACTACCGCACGCTCTGCGAGCGGTGCAACCGCGGTGCCGAAGAAGCAAAGAAGGCGGGAATTCAACTCGCTTACCACAACCATGCGTTCGAATTCGAGCCAAAAGAAGGTGGAAAAACTGGCTACGAGATCATGATGGAAGAATTCTCTCCCGACATGAAATTCGAAGTCGACGTCTTCTGGATCAAGGTCGGTGGAAAAGATCCTGTTGAACTCTTAAAAACACTCAAAGGGCGAGTATCACAATTACACCTCAAGGACCTCGACAAGAGCGTCAAAACACCAGAGTACGGTGGCATTCCCAACGAAGCATTCAAGGAATTGGGAAACGGCGTCATCCCAATGGAACCCATCATCGAAATCGCTGCAGCAACGGGAGTCGATATCTGCCACGTTGAGCAAGATCACTCACCGAATCCCCTGAACAGTATCCGCGAAAGTATGGAATATCTGAAGACGCTGTAGTGGGAATGAGCTCATCACACTGGAGTCAGTGTCCACTTGGATTCACTGGCACCTTCCAAGTTCAATTACACAGGAAATCAGATGAAAAACCATTGGTTGATAGCACTTACCTTACTAGGGTCCTTGGGACTGGGAAGCGGAATGACAAAAGCAGAGACCTCAGTCGGTGACCAAGTCCCTGACTTCGAACTGATCGGCAGTGACGGCAAAACTTACTCCTCGAAACAATTCAAAGGAAAGAAGGCATTCGTCATTGCCTGGTATCCGAAAGCGTTCACGGGTGGCTGAACGAAGGAATGCAAATCGCTCCGTGAGAGCGGTCAACTGATTCGTGATTTCGATGTCGCCTACTTCACAGCGAGCGTCGACCCAGTCAAAAAGAACACTGACTTTGCAAAGAGCCTCGAACTCGACTACCCAATTCTTTCCGACCCTGACAAGCAGTTTGCCGATGCCCTTGGGTGCCTTAACGCCCGTGGGATGTCAAATCGCTGGACCTACTACGTTGGTAAGGATGGCAAGATTCTTTACATCGATAAAGCAGTCAAGGCCGGAGATCATGGCAAAGCTATCGCCCAAAAACTTAAAGAGTTGGGTATGGAAAAAAAGTAGCCAACAAATTTTCGCCGGAACAACGACGGCCACTTGGCGCCATTGGTGCCGAGTGGCCTTTTTTTGCAATCACCTTCCCGTGCCTCTCCACACGACCCCACCACGATGACTTCTTTTTCCCAATGGCCCCGCCTTAGGTCCCTTCTTTCGATGGTAGCCTTAGGGACGGCAACACTCTCCGCCAACTCGAGCTGTGCACAAGTACCCTCTTCAGTTCCCATCGCACACGCGCACAACGACTATGAACACGCAAGCCCGCTGCACGATGCCCTTCACGCGGGTTTCACGAGTGTCGAAGCTGATGTTTATCTAGTCGATGATAAACTTTTGGTAGCGCACGAACGGCGTCACACGACCGCGGATCGATCACTCGAATCACTTTACCTGAATCCACTTCGCCAACACTTCTCTAAACGAACAGACGACTCCACACACAAGACATTCTGGTTGATGATCGATATCAAGTCCGACGCGGTCGCAACGCATCAAAAACTTCAGTCCGTGCTTAAAAAGTACCCCGATCTGATCGCAACACGCCAAGTCCCCCGACCACAACGACTCAACCCTCAAAGCCCCCCTGTCCGTGTTGTGATCAGTGGCAATCGTGCCAAGCAACAGATCCTGCAATCGCAACCCCGCCTTTCGGGCATCGACGGGCGTCTTTCCGACTTGCAATCCGAACTTTCATCCGAGGCAATGCCCTGGATCAGCGACAACTGGCGATCCCACTTCCGCTGGCGAGGTCAAAATGAGTTCCCAGAACAAGAACGCCGGAAACTGCACCAGTATGTCAAACAGGCGCACGACAAGGGCCGCTTATTACGATTCTGGGCGACGCCAGACTTGCCTGCATTCTGGGACGTTTTACTCGACGCGCAAGTCGACCTAATCAATGCAGACGATTTACTCGGACTGCAATCGCATTTACAAAAACGATCGGGGCGGCCGAACTGAGCACGATCGTCGCGACAAGCTGAAATACAAATGCATCACTTGTCGAAAACGTCCACTCCGAATGACTTCAGAGTCTCAGTCTGCTCTTTCTTTTTCTTCTCATCGATCGGGTTTCCACCAAGATAAACTTCCAGATAAGGGGCAAATCTTCGATCACCCTCAGCATCCTTCTTGCACATTTCGACAAGCGGCCCTAAATCCGCAATCTTATTCCGAGAGATCAAGAGCATGTCTAACTCAGGAAGTGTTCCCAACGGTGCCAAGGAACTTAATTGATTGCCCGTTAAGTCGAGAGTTGTCAACCAACGCAACTTACCCACAGGCCCCGCGTCTGTAAGCTGATTTCCCGAAGCATCGAGGGACCATATTTTGGTCAGTTCCGCAACCGGCCCAATATTTTTGAGTTGATTCTGGGCCAGATAAAGAGTGCGGAGATTGTCCATCTGATTTAACGCGGCAATGTCTTTGATGCTGTTGCCTGAAAGGTCAAGTAACTGCATCGCCTTCAGATCCTTCAAGGGCGACAGATCCGCAATTTTGTTCTTTCCCAGCGCCAAGTATTGAACCCGCTTCAAGCCTGCAAGAGGCTTCAAGTCAGCAATTTCGTTCTCACCAAGGTCAATCTGCATGATCGCCGTGCAGTGCTGCAGACCCTCCAGATTTTTGATTCCCTTCCCAACACCGATCACTCGTGAAATATTGGCAACATCCGATTTTGTGATTGGTTCGTCATTGTTGCGTTTTTCATAAACTTCCTTACGCACAGCAGCTTCGAGCGCCTTATCTTTGAAAATTGCCACAGGCTTGGGAGGTGGCTCTTTCTTGGCCTCCTTCTCCTTCATTTCTGCAGCCTTCTTGTCTGCAGCCTTCTTGTCTGCAGCCTTCTTCTCAGCAGCCTTCTTCTCAGCAGCCTTCTTCTCAGCAGCCTTCTTCTCAGCAGCCTGCTTGTCTGCTTCGGCCTTCGTTTCGGTCTCTTCCGATTTCGCCGACTCTTTGTCCTCAGGTTTTTTGTCCTCAGGCACCGCCACATCAGCAGCATTCTCACCCGCTTTGGCTGCCACATCCTGGGCAGACAAACCAGCAGGCAAAATCAATAGAAACACGCCGAAAGACGCGGTACGGACGAATATATTCTTAGCAAAAGAAGGCATGCGAATCACTCTCGTATGCAAGCAGGAGGGGGAAAGCAGAGTTGTGCAGGGCCCTAGTTTACTTCAACACGGGTCGTGCGACCATAAGTGACGCAATCCTACGAGAGGAGTGAGGATACGCTCATCCAACTCGACCACACAGGCCGGCAACACCGCCCGCCCATCTCGCGGACAAAACATGCAAATTGCGGGCTGAACGCACTCCAGCATCACCTAGTCCCCACCCCCGCCTATTCAAGGGCAAACCCAAGGGCGACACCGAGCTGAAACTAGCTCTGACGTCGAGACAACGCGTGATGAAACAGGGATTCCACGTCAAAAGGTGCTGAGCATGCTCTGGAATCAGGAAGCTGTACGATTCAACGCTCGCGTTCGTTCAAGCGGCAACAGGATTTCAATGCACTTTCTGTTAGGCAAGGACGTCAAGGCGTTGCAGGCCTAATAATTACGATCACGTGGATCGGTAAGTCCATCAGCCAAGCGACGCAACGCTTCAGTCTCAATCTGTCGAACACGTTCCCGCGTCAGGCCCAGTTCTGCCCCGATTTCTTTGAGGGTTTTCGGCTCTTCGCCACCCAGACCAAAACGCAACTTCAAAACCGTGGCCTCGCGTTCTTCAAGGTCACCCAACAGCTCCATCGCATGGCGAAGAATATCGTGATCCAGCATCTCTTCGTCGGGAGCCTTCAGTCGCTCATCCATGACCATCTCACCCAGAGACCATCCTGACTCACTTTGGTCACTCTGTGGAGTGCTGTTGCTGATACGAATCGCCTTACGAATGATTGGCAACTTTTTCTTTGGCAACCCGAGCACGCGAGCAACTTCCTCATTCGTAGGTGTTCGCCCAAGCTCCTCACTCAACCGCACCGTCGCTCGACGCCACTTACTCAGCAGCTCAACCATGTAAGCGGGGATTCGAATCGTTTTTGCGCTGTTAATTAAGGCTCGCTTGATCGACTGTTTGATCCAATAGCTGGCGTAAGTACTGAATCGAGTACCGACTGTCGGATCAAAGCCTTCAACCGCACGGAGCAGTCCTAGGTTTCCTTCTTCGATCAGGTCCTGCAGACCGAGACCCTTGCCGGTGTAACCGCGGGCGATATTGACGACCAGTCGCAAGTTAGCTCGAACCATTCGATCGCGGGCAAGTACGTCACCCTCTCCGATCTTTTTGGCAAGCATCAGCTCTTCTTCGGCTGTCAGCAAGGCGGTTTCGTTGATCTCACGCAGGTACGTCTCCAAAGGCGACTGGGCGGTCCTGCTGCGAGTGGTCACACGTGCCCGTTGCTGGCGCTTTGCTGCACGTGGCTTGTCGTCGTTGGTCGATAAAGTAGCTTGGAATTGCGTCATAGATACACGGCATGCTTGTCGGTCACGTGCAGAGCACAAGTATCCCCTGTTGATTCAGTTGATGCCGATGAGTTGGAGGCAACCGAATCTCGTGATACTGCTCCCGCTCCGATCCCGAAGTCTGGAAATGGATTGGTGGAACACCTCCAGCATCGGCACGCTTTTCTTCATCGCTGCAAACTATGTGAAAACGGAACACCTTTGCAAAGTATTCCGGTTAAGAGGGACCTGTCGATTGCAAAGCACATGACCATTGAAGAGGCTTACCCAGTTGTTCTCCAATCCGCTTACCTTCGTATCTGCGACCAACTGAGCAGCAAGTCCGCTCGTATCACTTCGGCACAATCGCGAGACATTCACGGTGACTTATCGTGTCTGCTTGCGATACTGCCCCGGTGTCATACCCTCCACCTCCTTGAAGCAGCCGACCATATAAGCCGTATAACTGAACCCTGTCATCTCGCAGATGGAATCCAACTTCAGCTCAGTTTCTCGAAGCAATGTTTTGACATGATTGATCCTCACGCGCCTAATCAACTCAAGTGGCGATTGATCCAACGCTTTGTTGAATCGCCTTTCAAGTGTTCGGCGGGACATGGGAAATTCAGTCAGTAGATCTGAGACATCAATTCCATCGCTTGCATGCCTTCGGATATATCCAGCAACGGCAGCGATCAATGGATCTTCAATCGCATACGTGTCTGTGCTGCCCCGCGTTACAACGCCCTTGGGGCCCACGATGACATGACGTTCAAAATGCCCCGTTTTGACGCAGGTTTCATCACTGCGCAACGCTTCAGAATTTCCCACGACAGAATCGCTATTTTGCTGCACCTGAAGCAGCGTTTCGCCGGCGGGAGCCATGAGTTGATTCAGCAATTCGGCGGCACGCATGCCGATTGCTTCCGTATCAGGTGCAACGCTCGTCAAAGGCGGATCACAGAGGTCACAAAGAACCTCGTCATTATCGACCCCCAAAACCGCCACCTGTTCCGGCACCAGCAAATTCAAATCGCGGCAAACTTCCAGGATCGTCCTCGCAGCGGAGTCGTAGCAAGCCAAGATCCCCACCGGTTTGGGTAACGCAGCAAGCCAGGTCGCCAAACGCTCGCGCCGATGGTACCAGGGTGCCTGACGAGTGGTTTCAATGGAGGCTTCGAGCACGTTGCAGTCCCGACCAGCCAGCGCGAGCGAGCGCTGAAAATGATCTCGACGAACATCCGACCACACAAATCCCCGATGTCCCAAAAAACCGAAATTCGAAAACCCCCGTTCAACCAGATGCTGGGCTGCTAAGTCTGCGCAGGCCTCATCATCATTCATCACCGAAATCGCAGAAGCAGGATTCTCTTCACCCAGGCAGATCGTTGGAATGCCAAAACCAATCACATGCTCAAGCGTCTGCCGCTTGGATGCCCGCACGATGATTCCGTCAAAATCACCGGACTCAACCCAATCCGGAATGGGGTCTGACAATCCACGTTCATCCACAAACGTTGACCACTGACCATGTAATCGTGCAAACCGCCCCACGCCGGCTAACAGCCCTCTCCCAAAAGCTTTCGAAGTCTCAATGAGTAGGGCTACGCGATACAACGATAAATCTCCCGGAGTGACAGCAGTGTCGCAAATTCATAAGATGGTGTCGCATTTGTGAATTGCCAATACCTTTTTTGAACATATATGTTGTCGTTTTTCCATAATTTCACGGACGCAATCTGATGCTTATTGATAGCCATCACCATCTTTGGAAGTACTCCCCCGATGAATATGGGTGGATCAATGACCAGATGCTTCCTCTCAAAGCCGACTTTCTACTTCCAGAATTGCAGGAACTCGCAACCGAAAGCTCGGTTGACGGATTTGTGTCTGTTCAAGCCAGGCAGAGCTTGCAGGAAACAGACGACTTGCTCGCGATGGCCGAGACTGCCCCACTGATTGCAGGCGTGGTGGGTTGGGTCCCCTTGGCCGCCCCTGAAATCAGCGAAGCGCTTCAGCGTTTGAGTGACCAACCGTTTCTCAAAGGCGTTCGGCACGTTGTGCAGGATGAAGTGGATGACCGTTTCATCCTTGGGACAGATTTCAATCGAGGCGTCTCGCAACTCGCGGCACACAATCTCGTCTACGACGTGCTGATTTTCGCGAAACAATTACCCGCTTCGATTCAATTCGTTGACCAACACCCCAATCTGAAGATGGTACTGGACCACATCGCCAAGCCCACCATCACGGCGGAAGATTTTGACGATGCTTGGGAAACCAACTTCCGTGAACTTGCAAAACGAGACCACATCAGTTGCAAGTTCTCTGGTGTCGTCACCGAAGTCCGTGGGGAAGCGTGGTCCATGGATCAGATTCAAAGATACTGGGATGTGGCCTTGGAGGCATTTACTCCAGACAGACTGATGTTTGGAAGCGATTGGCCGGTATGCCTCCTCAAAACGGGACACACTCAGTGGTTGGAAACGGTTCAACAACTGGCAGCTGATTTGACAGTGACTGAGCGAACCAAAATTTTCTCGACCAATGCCATTCGTGATTACAACCTTGATATTGAGGTGAACTGAAGCCTAGCTGACACACCCATGCAAACGTCGGGCTTGGCCAGGTCTTGACCTGAATAGCAACCATACATCGGCCAAGCGACTAATCTCCAGTTCGGTCATCGAAATGGACGTCACCCTCTCAACACAGAAACAAACAGCAAACGCACAAACCAGTTAAACGGAGCCTTTTTTTATGCGTGCCATTCAGATCTCGGAAGTCAAAACCCTCAAGTCAATCGACATTCCCGCTCCCGGCAAACCTGCTGCCGGAGAAGCTTTGGTGAGCACACACCGCATGGGCGTGTGTGGTACCGACATCAGTTGCTATCTTGGAAAATTTCCTTTTTTTGATTTCCCTCGGATTCCGGGGCATGAACTCGGCGTTGAGGTCATCGAAGTGGGCGAAGGCGTGACGAACGTCAAATCTGGTGATCGTTGCAGCGTTGAACCCTACATGAATTGCGGTGAGTGCTACTCCTGTCGGCATGGTGCTTACAATTGTTGTCAAAATCTGAAAGTCATTGGAGTGATGATGGACGGTGGGTTGTGTGAATCATTTCTCGTGCGTGCAGAAAAGCTGCACCCTTCCGAGAAGTTGAGCTACGACCAACTTGCCTTGGTGGAAACGCTTGCCATTGGCTGTCACGCGAACGACCGTGGTGCCCCGGAAAGCGGCGATCACGCCTTGATCATTGGCATGGGGCCGATTGGACTGGCGACCTTGGAGTTTGCCCGGCTAACCGATGCAACGATCACTGTCATGGACATGAATCAAGCCCGCCTTGATTTCGTACGCGACAATTACGGAATCGAAAACACTGTGCTCTACAAGGGTGATGGATCCGAACAAGAACAGATGGAGCAAATCACCGGGGGTGACATGTATCATGTGATCACGGATGCCACAGGTAACAAACACTCCATGGCGGGGGCTCTTGCCTACATCGCTCCGACCGGCCGCCTTGTCTACGTAGGAATCACAACCGAAGAGGTGTCATTTCGCCATCCCGTGCTGCACCGACCCGAAGCGTCAATTCTCGCATCACGCAACGCGTTACCGCCTGATTTCACACGCATCATCAGCTTGATTGAGGACGGTACGATCAACACTGATCCGTGGATCACCCATCGCACCAGTTTTGAAGGAGTGCTGACAGACTTCGAATCCTACACCAAGCCTGAAACCGGTGTTATCAAGGCCATCATTGAAGTAACAGCCTGATTTGCGTTTCACCCCTGCGAAAAAGACAAACCAAGTGGATCGGCCGATCCAAGGATCGACCACCAAAACGACACACAACCAAAAGCTTTCTCAAAACCCTATCGCTGTACCGACAGGTGTATCAGCGGCATCTGAAAGAAAATCAATGACTAAGAAATGTGTAGCACTGGGCATGGCACCGAGTTTTGGATTTGGTGACCGCACCGGTCTCGCCACCCCAGGGCATGTAGCCTCCATGAAACGTTGCGGCGCTGGCATCGAAGCAATCTACCCCCAGCAATCCATTCGAGAAATGACTCGCACCAAGCGGACTCCGCAGGAAGTCATGGACGATGCCATGAATGGTGCCGCAGAGGCGGGATGGAATGGCCCCATCGGTGCAGATGCAGACCACCTGAAAGTCCCTGAGGATGTGGATGTCACCGCTGCTGTAGGATTCACATTCTTCACCATCGACCCATCTGATGATGTGGACCAACAAGCGGATGACTATGACGAAACAAAACTGCGAGCTGCCTTCGCAGAGAATCGTGGTGAAGCACCTTGGTTCGAAGATTACCTCGGCAAGACAGTCAAACTGGGAACCGGCACAATCGTTTCCCTCGATGAGGAAGCATGCATGCGGGCTGCTGTGAAGTATGGAAAGGCAATCACACGGGCATTGAAACTTGGTGACTACATCAAGACCGTCAATGAAACGGCTGGCAACGATTACGAGATTGAACTTTCGGTCGATGAAACAGATCAGCCCACGACTTTGGCAGAGCATTACATCATTGCGGACCAATGCCTCAAAGGCGGCATGAAATTAGTCAGCCTCGCACCACGTTTCATCGGTGATTTCGAGAAAGGCATCGATTTCATAGGTGACTTGGACGCCCTCCACGCTTCGCTGAAAGACCATGCTGCTGTGTCAGACGCTCTGGGTCCCTACAAACTGAGCCTCCACAGCGGAAGCGACAAGGTCTCGATGTACGGTCTGTTAGCCAACGCAACTCAAGGTCGTTTTCACGTAAAAACCGCAGGCACCAGCTATCTGGAAGCATTGCGTGTCGTTGCTCGCCATGACCCCTCAGCGTTCCGTGAGATCATTGACTTTTCGCGTGGTCGGTACGATACCGACAAGGCCACCTACCACGTTTCTGCGACGTTAGCTGATGCACCGCTCACAAGCGAGGCGGACGACGCTACGCTTGAGAGTGAGTACTTGGAAATGTGGCGTGATGTTCCTGTCGGCAAGGGCTTCACCAAGCCTGGCCGTCAGATCCTTCACTGCACCTTTGGCTCGGTGCTCACCGATGAAAAGCTGGGTAAAATTGTTCAGGATTGTTTGAACAGCCACCCAGACACCTACACAGAAGTCCTCGACGATCACTTCGGTCGCCATCTTGACGCCCTCCGCAGCGGTATGGAGTGAGGCTTCGTTCACTTAGCAAGTAACCGCTTTTGAGCAACGATATGTCTTGAGGATACAGACAGTGGGTGGACAAGACTGATCATGACGATCAAGCGACTTGGTAGGAAGCAACGAACGCACTCTCTCCCTTTGGGTATCAGAACACGATGACGCACCAGAAATTTGGCAACACCGCTCTCGACATGCCACGTGTGGTTTTTGGTGCGACATGCCTGGGCAACCTGTTTGTTGCCATGACCGGCGAGCAGAAGCTGGAATTGATTCGCGAGTGGTTTGAGCACATTCCCAAGCCGGTCGCGATCGACACAGCCGGCAAGTATGGTGCGGGACTATCGCTCGAAGTTTTGGGACGAGATCTGGCCGCTCTCAACATCAAACCTGATGAAGTGATCATCAGCAACAAACTTGCCTGGAGACGCACGCCTCTGAAAGGCAAAGAGCCAACATTTGAGCCTGGTGTTTGGGTCGATCTGAAACACGACGCAGTCCAGGACATCAGTCATGACGGGATCCTGCGCTGCCACGAAGACGGTTGCCGAATGCTTGGCGGTTACACGCCACGATTGGTGAGCGTTCACGACCCCGATGAATATCTGGCAGCGGCAACAAGTGCCGAAGACCGCAGTCGTCGCCTCGATGATATCTGCAGTGCTTACAGGGCACTGGAGGAACTGCGGGATGCGGGCGAAATCGCGGGCGTTGGAATTGGAGCTAAAGATTGGCGTATCATTCGCGAACTCGATGAACACTGCCGTTTTGACTGGGTCATGATGGCCAACAGCTTTACGATCATGCATCACCCACCCGAACTACTCGACTTCATCACCTCACTACACCGACGAAACATCGCCCTGATCAACTCCGCAGTGACACACGGAGGATTTTTGGTAGGTGGCAAGTTCCTCGACTACCGTGAAATCAATCCAGCGGATGCAAATGATGCAAAGTGTCTTGAATGGCGTCAACAATTCACCAAAACATGCCAACAGTTCGAATTGAGCCCTTATGACGTCGCCGTTGCCTTTGGAGTATCGCACCCGGCAGTCACGTCAGTCGCTCTGAGTACGAGCCGAGCCAATCGTGTAGGCTCGATTGTAACCGCAGCCACCCGGCAACCGAATCCGGCGATCTGGGAAGAACTGCGGACGCGAGGTTTGATCGACGCTCACTACTCCCACCTGATTGGCTAGAGCTGATTCGTGCCGGCAATGGGTACCCTCAAGTAACTGTTAAGTGAGCGCGATGGCGGCTTTTCGCTCGTCGCTAACCGGATCAGCCACCACGGCGAATTTCTGATCCTTTGAATCGCACCGTGATCCGATACACTTTTTTCCGGTGGTAAACGACCTCACCTTCGCTGTTGATTTTTTCAGGTACGTCGTGTCTCCAAATATCGACACTTGCGTGGTAGCCACGTTCGGAAAAGACATCGATCAACATCGCCAACGCTTCGTGCTCCTGCCAGAGCGGATCTTCAGAGTTGATATCGGCGTGACCTGAGATCGCGTGGCGAACAACGATCGGCATCATCTGCTCTTCAATGAAGCGGACCACTTTATGAAACAGTTCCGTCCGTTCAATCTCGTATTCGTCTAACCGCGTAACCAATTCGCGCCGCGCGTGACTGACAATTTCACTGGCCAGCGGGATTGCCTGCAACGAGTGGAATGTTCGAGGATCCAATTCCAACGAACTCTGATACTCCAATTCCCGCAGAATATTTTCCTGCACCACTTCCAGAGGTGCCTGAGCATTGATGAAGTGGTAATGAAAAAGCTGCTTCAAGGACACAAGTGCATCGTAGGTTTTTTCTTTGAACACACGATATCGATCCCGTGCCAGATCTTCATTGAAGTCGGTGGGCCTTTCCTCCCAGACATCCCCGATCCCGCTTTCGCGAACCTCTTCATTGTGGGCAATGGTTTTTCGCCCACGAGTTAACTGCCGCGCCACGCTCTCAGCCTCGTCGACAAAGAGCACCATGATGTGAAACGTCGGTTGCTTGAAATGAACCAACTGGGGGCTGTCAGCAAATTCACGACGAAGGGTGTTCATGCGATCGTAGAGCATTTTGAGGCATTCCACCTGCACCTTGGTGCGCGGAAAGCCATCCAGAATCGCTCCGCCCTGATAACCTAGCTCAAGTAATTTTCGGAACACAAGGCTTACCACTTCGCGGTCACCCACCATGCCACCGCGAGCCTTGATCGCCTCGGATTCTGGACTATTGAGCAATTCACTGACGACCACAGGACGCTCAGAGATATCGCGTACTTCGCGGATAAAATTCGTATTTGTCCCTTTTCCAGAACCGGGGGCCCCGCCCAGAAGGATCAGTTCCTTGGGAAAATGCAGATTCGCTCTGCCATATTTTGCCTCAAGCTCCTTCCAAACAGAGTTGAAAATCAATTGCGCGTCTTTGACCTCAAGGTCGGCCGGCATCGCCACATTCTTATTTGATTCCGAGGTTCTCACGATCGCTCTACTCAGGTTGGAAGGGTTCTTGCCCCATAAATAGAGCATCCCCGCCAGCATCGGCCAACACCCGACAAAAGGGGTAAACGGTCCGAAATCACTCGACACGAACGCGGCCCAAGACCGCTGCGATAACCCGCTTCTCGCGAGTCACCGTCACAACCCGCCAATCCGAAACCAGTTCTGGCACGATTCGGCTCTGTGCCCAAGCCACTGATTTCCGCAACGACCTTACCTTCCAAAACATCTTTTTACCGTCATTTCCGAAGTTAGAAAGGGAGAACTGGACGTGTTTCGACTTGATTCCGTTTCCGATCCTCGGGCCAACGAACCTAAGATCCGTCGGTGGAGATGTGGACGAATTGTCATGCGAGGCGGGAAGCTGATTGAAATCCAACAGCTACTTCTCTGCGGAAATGTGTCAGTAGCCGAAGTATGGCTGCAAGCCAAATACGGACGACGGGACGATGATTGCTGCTGGCTGGATTATCACCAACCGCTCGGAATACCCAGCTTTTTGACCCCGGATTACATCCGAGCGGGCACCCTTGCCAGTTACAAGACACTCATCGGCGTCTGCCAGACGCTGGACGAAATTGCTCGGATCCGCTCAACCGCCGCGATCGTAGCTCACGCCACCAATCAGAATATCAGCGACCGACTTTTGTTACGAAATGGATCGCAACGTCACATGGAACGCTGGAAAGGACGCCACTGGATCCGTCGCTACTACGATGGATATCCCAAGAGTCGAATACATCGGCTGATCGATATCGACAGAGCCCCGGTCAGCGAAGTTGGTTCGAAAAAAACGTTTCCAGCGGCAACTGTTACGCCAGACACGCTTCCTCTGCCGCCCATCTCTGAACAGAGCCCGAGCACCTCAACATGCGCGGCAAAATGATCGCAGGCAAAGCGATCCGTGCAAAAACAGATATGCCAGCCATTCAGATTTTTCGAATGTCGATGCATTCCATACCCGCGCGACGTGCCGCCTCAATCCCAGGTTCTCCATCTTCGTAAACCCGACAGTGCTCTGGCTTTACCTGCAACCGACTGGCGGCCTCCAGGAACACGTGTGGATCCGGCTTGTGATGCTCAGTGTCCTCACACGTCACGATCGTCTCAAACCAGTCCATGACTTCGATTTGCCGCAGTTGACGATGAACCAAATTCCGCGTCCCGCCACTAGCAACTGCCATCTTCAATTTCCCCCGATGACTCGCTGCAATCTCCACGACATGGGGGATACGTTTCAACAAGTCAATCGACTCTAAAAAATGCTGTTCTTTGTCTGCCAATGCCTTTTGAAAATCCAGATCTTTTCCCTGCTCAGCTGCGAACATTGGAATGACTCGACTCGACGGCGTTCCTGAATGACGGTAGAAATGTTGCTCATCAAGTTTGATGTTTTGGCTCACCAATGCCTGTCGCCATGCTGAATAATGTGCGAACATCGAATCCACAAGAGTACCGTCACAATCAAAGATCAATGCTTGCACCATGTCAGCCTCAGTCACGCAGTTGGGGGTCCATTCATCGAATAGAATCCGTCGCGTCTGTTCACAATCGATCATGTGCCGCGCCCGCTATTCCATTACTGCTTACTAGGATATCTGTTACTTGCCGGTTTGTAGACCGCACTTCCATAGAAACACTGCTGCTCAGCAACTAAGGGTCGTTCCCATCTTCTGCCAGACAGCATCGTTCATTTATTCCAAACGCAAGATTCGCATACGGAAGTGAAATGCACACCCGCATCGCTGATCTCTTCTGTGGCATTGGCGGGATCGCTGAGGCAATCCACCACCGATCCGACTGTCTCCACAAGGACGATGGCTCGCGTGTTGGAGTATTCGACAGAAGCCATCCTCAAGTCGTAACGGCCATCGATATTGATCGATCAATCGCCTCGCTGTACCAGCAACATCACGGTATCGTTCCGCGTTGTTCCACCATTGAATCACTCGAAAGAATTGCTGAGGGTTCGAGTGAGGGACTCGACATGTGGTGGATGTCTCCGCCATGCCAACCCTACACCACTCGCGGCTCACAACGGGGGGCTCTTGATTCCCGCAGTCAAGCACTGACTCGTTTGATTCAGCTTATTCCGCGTGAGCTTCCACGATTGATTGGGCTTGAAAATGTCCCAGCGTTTGCAGGATCCCAACACCACCAACAACTGAAACGTACGCTCAGTGCCGCAGGTTATCAATTCAAGGAATACACCGTTTGCCCCACCGACATAGGCATTCCGATGCGGCGAAAGCGGTTTTATTTACTTGCAAAACGAGGCGGCAAACCATTGATTGACATTTCAACAGCTAAGCGGCAACGGCCACTCGCAGAATTCATCGACGACTCATGCTGGAAAGATGACAGCTTGACGGTGCCTCCTGATGCCGTGCGTCATTACCAGAGTGCGTTGAATATCATTGAAGTAGGAAATCACGACGCCACAACTGCCTGCTTCACCTCTGCCTACGGTAAAAGTCCTATCAGATCAGGATCTTACTTGCGTTGCCCGACACGCAATTCGGTCCGACGCTTTTCACCGAACGAAATCACCACCCTGATGGGTTTTCGAGATGAGTTTTTCTCAGCAACAAATTTGAGTCAAAGGAGCCAGTATCGGTTGATTGGCAATTCGCTGGCTGTGCCTGTGGTTTGCGAATTATTGTCGGTTCTACTAGCTGGGTGATACTCGCCTGCCAATTGCGTTCATCGTCAAACCAGTCACTTGCCGGTCAGCTATCTTCAGCAAGCGTTTGCGCTGGCGTGTGCAATCCACGGAATCCAAACTTCGATAAGAATAATCTTCTCGAAGTGGCTAAGCGGCCCGCGACGATCAAACCAGACGTGGGGCAACAGAGCGACGATCCTTGTCGCGATCCGATTGAATGCCTGAGTAGATCCATTGTTCCAAAACAGAGCCGTGAGCAGCAGCTGAGCCGTGAGCAGAAGCAGAGACACTCCCTACATCGCCGTTTAAATCAGACATATTCTGATAAAGTTGCTTGACTTTCAGTTTCTTGTCTTAAATCAGAGATTTCTTCCGACCTCTGTCGGAATCAACGGCATGTTTCCATTGAAGGTGAGTGAATCCGTGCACACTCAACAGGCGATGGATGGCTGGCTTGTCCGAATGGACAAACTTCGACTTTTCCAGTGCCTGCTGCATTTCTCGCTCAAACAGCTCCATTTCTGTTTTCGAGTCTGGCGTTCGCTTCGGTGAATTGCATGCGGCATCGGATGGCACGGACCGCCAACACTTTGAGGCGAATCAGGAATCGCCCCAAAACGCGTACCAGCTCGTGGAAACATCAAAACAGCTGCCTAACCCAAGAACACCGAAATGCCCCCGGCCACCGAATCATTCCGAATCGCATTTCGCGTGAGTGACAAGCAATTTGTAGTCCGCGACGTCAGTGATAATGATGTATTCGCTGGAAACTACCGCGAGGTAGAAAGTTGGTTGGATCAGCGTGAAAACACGATTTCGGCATTAAGAGCAAAAGAAAGTCTGGGCGAATCCGAGACCGATGCAGCGGCCGCTGTCCTGAAGGCGACGATGCTGACGCAAGAGATGGTTGACAAGGCATTGGCACCCGATGCCGAACCGGAAGCCCAAACCAACGCCGAAGCCAAAAAACCGAGCATCCGCAATCGCCTCTTTGGCCGGAAACAGAAGGTCAAGTGAGACCTGAATTCATGCACCTGCCGATCGAGAACTTCTCGGGACGCAAGACACACTGAATGGTCTCACTCCGCGTCCACACCACGAACGGCATCAGTAGCCACGTTCGATTTTCCACGCACCCAAAGCACTTCCAACAGAAGCAACACCAGGGCGGGGGCGAGAAACCATTGGAACCTCGCCTCATACGAATCAACCTTTGCTGTCTCGAATTCGGTCTGATCAACGCTGGCGATATAGCGGTGATAGACTTCGGCCATGTTGACCTGCTTCGTTCCTGCTGGGATGTACGCTCCGGCAGATTCAGCGGCAATTTTTTCGAGCGTTGCTCCGTCTAATTTCGACCAAACGGGCTTGCCGGAGTGCGTCAGGAAATCGCTGCCGCGCGAAGATTGAACAGGAACCCGTGCCCCCTTTTCAAGATCACCTA
>Ga0315322_10000963_pt1 | contig 22029 bp, 11 predicted proteins | sample M110021515metaG_FD_203461 | JGI IMG/M metagenome (GOLD analysis project Ga0315322, IMG submission 203461) | Ammonia-oxidizing marine archaeal communities from Monterey Bay, California, United States - M1 100m 21515 | ecosystem: Environmental > Aquatic > Marine > Intertidal zone | place: USA...
TGGCCAACTCTTGTCCTGTGAGCGAGCTTACCGGCGTGGTTCCGAACGCGGTGTCACAAATCGCACTACAATGCAAAACAGTGCAGAACAACGCTGGCCCCTGCAATGTTTACTGAAAGTAAAATAGTCAAAGATCCAAAGACAGTGACGCCAGAACGAACAAGGACCATCCTGAACAGCCAGCCATGTCATCTTCACCAGCCATCTCCAACAAAGAACACTTCTCGTACCAAGACGACATCTATCTGACTGCCCCAGGTTCAGCATCGTGGTTCTCACGACCTTTCCCTACCATAAATTTCTATCGCAAGTTCTCTTGGAACGTTTGTCGTTCAAGCTTGATTGCACGGCGAGGAAAGTACGATAATCGGGAGTGGAGTCGCACTAGCTTCGAGGTTCAAAAAGCCCTCGAGTCCGTTGGCGTTCGCACAGAAATCAATGGAATTGAACACATTCGCCAGCTAGATTCACCATGCGTATTTGTGGCAAACCACATGAGCATGTTGGAAACAATGGTACTACCAGCCATCATTCAACCGATCCGCGACGTGACATTCGTCGTAAAAAAGAGCTTGATGGAATACCCATTCTTTCGACACGTTGTGCGTGCTCGTGACCCGATTGCGGTCTCGCGTGAGAATCCTCGCGAGGATTTCAAAACAGTAATGCAATCGGGGATGGAACGCCTGCAAAACGGATCATCAATCGTTGTATTTCCTCAAACCACACGCAGCCTCACATTTGATCCAGGACAGTTCAATACCATTGGGCTAAAGCTTGCTTTAAGAGCCAAGGTACCAATGGTGCCAATCGCTCTCAAAACAGATGCGTGGGGCAATGGCAAGTGGCTTAAGGACGTTGGACGGATCGATCCTTCCAAGTCGGTCCACTTCGCATTCAGTCACCCGATTACGATCGAAGGCAGAGGTACCCTTCAGCAAAAAGAAGCCACCGACTTCATTCAAGCAAAGTTGAGCGATTGGTGCACAGATGCTGATTGAACGCTCTACCGTCTAAATCTCTGAATCGACGTCTGCCTGACGTATGGCAATGCACGCTGACGAATACTATTTGTCGTTTGAGACTTGAATTCGACAAGGGATGCCGTTTCTCCGCTGGCGTCACTTTTTGATTCGCTACATTCAGATGTGATTCGCGTTTGAATCGAACGGCAAATTATCAAGGATCATCTATACTCGGTTCAAACCATTTTTCACCGCTGATTAGAACATCACATGATCGCCCGAATCGTTTTTTCACTCGCCACCCTGCTCACTGTCACCACACTTCAAGCTGCCGACAAGCAGAACCTGGTGTTCATTCTTGCCGATGATCTGGGCTGGAGCGACACGACCCTGTACGGCACAACAAATTTTTACGAGACGCCCAACATCGAACGTCTTGCCAAACGTGGCATGCTGTTTACCAACGCGTACACGGCACATCCCCTGTGTTCGCCAACGCGATCCAGCATCATGACTGGAATCGATCCCGCCCGTTCGGGGTTCACCAGTGCCGCCGGGCATGTTGCCAAAGTCATTCTTAAGAAAGAATTATCCGAACGAGCCAGACCCGATCGGAAGGTACTAACACCGCAAAGCGTTTCGCGATTAGACACCAACTACATAACACTTGCCGAGACAATCAAGAAAGCGGGTTATGCCACGGGGCACTTTGGCAAATGGCATTTGGGCAAACAACCGTACTCGCCTCGGGAACATGGCTTTGATGTCGATGTACCAGAGTGGTGGGGCCCTGGCCCCGCTGGGTCTTATGTCGCACCTTGGAAGTTTCCTGACTCACTTGATTTTGATCCGAGAATCCCCGACGAGCACATCGAAGATCGCATGGCCGAAGAAGCTGTCGCATTCATCAACAGAAATCGCGACCGTCCCTTCTTTCTCAATTACTGGGCGTTTTCAGTGCACGCCCCGTTTGATGGCAAACGAAAGCTGATCGAAAAATACGAAGCCAAAGCAGACCCAAATGATCCGCAACGTGTTCCTGTGTACGGTGCAATGGTCGAAAGCCTTGACGATGCCGTTGGCCAGTTGCTCGACACACTTGATCGTTTGCAACTTTCGAAAAACACCATCGTTGTATTCTTTTCTGACAACGGTGGAAACATGTACGATCGTGTTGATGGATTACCTCCCACCAGCAACACTCCACTCAGAGGAGGCAAAGCCACCATTTACGAGGGTGGCTCCCGTGTTCCATGTGCAGTTGTCTGGCCGGGAAGGACTCAACCCGGAAGCACCACCGACGCCTTGCTCAGCAGTTCCGACTGGTACCCCACTTTGCTCGACATGATGCAGATCGACAAACCACACGACTTACAATTTGACGGATTCAGTCAGCGAGCGACTTTGCTCAACCAACCGGGACCGCGTCAGTCAGTCATTGGTTTTGTACCCAATTACTTTCCGAAGCCTGAAACCATTCCCTCAACGTACATTCGCCGCGGTGACTGGAAGTTGATCCGCTTCCATGGTGACAGCGAAAATCAGAACGATCGATTCGAACTTTACAATCTTGCAGACGATGTTGGCGAGTCGACCGATGTCTCTGCCACTCATCCAGAACTGGTTAAAAACTTGGATGCAGAAATCGAAGCGTACCTTGCACGCACAAAGGCGGCTGTTCCTATTCCCAACCCTGCTTACAATCCAAGATCAACAAGTGCACGACAGCAATCAGAGCCACCCAAAAAACGGCCCGACCCAAGTACTATCTTTCAACGTCGTGACGTCAACAACGATGGCTCCATCACTCTCAATGAGTACATCGGTAACCCGAAAAATCGTGACATAAAAGCGTTAACCCGCCAATTCAAAGCAAGAGACAAAAATGAAGACGATCGGTTATCACTAGAAGAGATTAACAGGGAGTAATGAATAAACGGGGGGGTTAGTGAGCAACAGAGGAGAGTGCTACCCAATCTCACAGTTTTGGACCGTTCGAAACCCCACCAAGACCTCTGAAACCGCATGCATATTCTGGGCGGTTGCAACTGACACGCCCCGTGCTTCCCACAAATTTCCCCAGCTCAGGCCAAGCGTTGCTGATTTCCAAATGAGTGGCAAGAAGATCGAGAGTTGCCAAGCCGTTGCACGTCTGCACTACTGCGTCTCTGGCTGCTCACTGGCACCAATGATTGTGGCTTTGAGCTTCTCTGTTTCTTCCAGATCCTGAGTACGCATGCTCAACCAGCCTGCCTTTCGATTCACTTCCAGATAGACCTCCTGAACATCGGCCTTGGCAGCCTCCAAATCTCCCATTGCCATGCTGACTTTGGTGCGAGCACGAAGATGAGGGAGTCCTACTTTTTTGGCCGGTTTCTTTTTTTGCTCAGAGTCAACCGGTTGTTCGACCGGCGCGTAGGTGAATGCAAGACGCTTGGCCAGTTCCAGATCCCCGCGAGCCAACGCATCATCGACAGCCTTTTCGTCCTGCCACTCGAGCAGGTTCTGAAGTGCATTTCCATGCTGAGAGATCATTGTCATGCCGGAAAGGAAAGCTGCAATGGTTCCGTCAGGACGAATGATCAGAATGTCAGGTTTGACCCCATCAGCAAGGATTCCCAGCTGCTGAACAATTGGGTGTTTGATTCCTCCAGCGACAAGCATGGTCTGGAAGTGATCAGGAGCCTGTTTTCTTTTCTGCTGCTCCTCCAACCGTTTTGCATAAGCTTCGCGTGCGGCATCAACGTCCTCATTAAGAATCGCCACAAACTGCCGAGCATCATTCACAGGTCTTTCGTTGGTGAACGTGCCATAACGTGCCAGATGGGAAGCGGTTTCCGCGTCCGGCCTAAACTCAATGATCGTCCACTTGCCCTGATTGTCCTCAGGGATGCGCAGTATCTTGCCATCCAGTGTTTTTAGTTCGAGCTGGACTGTGCGTCTCGCATCCTCCGGTGTGCCGACGGCCAAAAAGTGCCCCTGACGTCTGCCATACGTCCAACCCGCAACGAACGGTGGCTGATACATCCAGTAGCGATGATAACGATCCAAGAGAAAAGAAGTTGCGTTCCAAACCATTGGTGTCACAGCATGTTGATCCAGACTCGCCCGTCGGTACTTCTCGTGCAATCTTCGTTCGCTGATTTCCAGTGCCAGTAGAGACGCTACTGCGTTTGCAGTTGCAACCGTGGGTTGCTGGCTGACAAACTGGCTGATCACACTGAGGAAATCTTGATCAGGCTCTCGCAATTTATGTCTTGCCACACAAAGACGTGCGATCAGCTCGGTACCGTCGGGATACCCCTGATCCAGTGCGTGTTGAGCCTCTTTGAAAGCGTCCGCAAATCGAGCCGGACTTCCTTCAACTTTCCACAAGCCCATCAAGGCTACAATCCGCCGGTTGCGGACCATCCACAGATCAGTCGCGTCTGGATATTCATCAATCACATGTTGGCAAAGTGCATCAGCCTTCTCGTAGTTCGCCTGCGCTTGCTGAGATGTCAAACGGTATCGTTCCGGTGCTTTCACAAAACAATCTTGAATCGCTTGCAGTTTGTCATCTGGCACCACCGACGCTCCCCGCTGCAGTTGCTGTGGCTGGCCTGACCCCCCTGCCACGACGGCTTTCCACTCTGGCGGAGCGGCGGGATCGAAGTCACCCTCAGGATCAGTCACCAGAAAATCTCCAGCTAACAGTGACTGAAACTGGCTTGTGTACTGCGGTTTGGTCCAGACGCGTGCAAGTGATGACTGAAGCGAACGCTCATAGCCGGACTTGCTCTTTGTTCCGCGACCGCTGGATCCTGCGCCGGACATGAACATCGCGGTATAACCGGTAGGTGCCATCGTGAGTTTGAAGGGATCACCGCGAACGTAGGTTTTATAAATCGGGTTTTCACGACCTTTTGGCAACCGAATGGCTGGCCAGTCCACCCCCAACTCGCGTAGGACGCTTTCACCGGCGTCAGGTAAATCGTCAAGATTGAAGCTGACAAACTGATATCGATCGGTGGCATCGCTGTCAGCTTTCACTTTTTTCCATGCCTCAGCGAGCTCGCGGATATCTTCGAGTCCCCCATTATCCTTGGACCAGAAATACAACGCGGTGGTCTTGCCCAAAAAGTCCATGGGAAAACACACAGGCGTGCCATCCGACAGTTCGAAGCGACCAATGAACGGTGCGCCAAAGACCTGCCCTGCCAGTTTATCCCGTTGGAAATTAATCATTTCCAGATTGCCGGGGAAACGTTCAGCAATGACTTGCCGCATGTAGGAAATCAGACCAGCGTCCCCAAATTCCAACGCCATCAGCATGGCGATGCGAATCACTTTGGCCTCGACCTCAGTGTCTCGGTAGCGAGCAACCAGCGGCCGAAGCGCTTCGGCGCGTGTTTGCGGATCAGCACCTTGCTGCGCCAGTTCAGCCTGTGAGATCAACAAGTCAGCATCAAGGCGGATCGCTGCGTACTCATTGGGCGCGGTGATCAGCTGCCGGCAAGTTTCCAAAAAGCTCCTGCGGTTCAACGCCGAGTTATCCAAACCGATCAGCTTCTGTTGGCTGCTAAACAGGACGCCCAACATCTCATATCGGTTGGCCGCAGCCCTATTCTTTTCCAGCACGTCATCGCAGGTACGAATCACACGCCGCAGGGCAAGCTTCTTTCGGGCCGATGACTTGGCTTGGGTTGCTTCGTCAAGTTGGGTTTGCAGCGATTCGATCTTATCCGCAGAGATCAAGGGCGGTTCGTCCGCTGAGACCGCCTTGGCAGCCAAACAAAACACTGCCAGCAGCAACGCGATCGTACTCATTCGGTGGGAACGATTCATCGTGGGATGCTCCTGAGGCTTAGTGGACATGCAAGTCTTCTCATTTCTTTTGTCTTGAGTTCTCTAATTGACTGGCTTGAGCTCGAATTGCTTGATACTGACCCCACGGTTAGGCGCACGGAAGGTGACCATGATCGAGTTTCGGCCTTCTTTCAGGTTGATGACCTGCGGCTCACTCTTCGTCCACATACCCTTGCTGTACGGCAACTTCACATCAACCAACTCACGCCGGTTGATGCGAAAAATTGCGTTCATACCTGTCGACACAGTGGTCACCAGTGTGCTTACCTCGTACTTACCTGCCTTGGGCGCTTCGATGGAATAGCGCAGTATTTCCGGCCTCTCTCCAAGACGCTGATAGTGAATCTGCATGCCCTCGTCCCAACTTCTCAGAAAGGTGACCTTGTCATTGTTATTCTTTGGGCTGGTGCAGGCCACGGCTGGGACGGTGATTGTGCCATCCTCGGTAACGAGGATACTCTTGTCTTCCTCTGGTATTTCGATCTCCTTGATTTCTGAATCACCAAGTATCTTGTCTGACTCACCAAGCAATCGGGCTTCTTCCTCTGTGAGTGAAGCGAGTTCCGCGTCAGCAGCTGCTTGCTCGTTGTTGGCATCCTCGACCATGATGCGTTTTTGATAGAACGCCAAACCGTTCCAGAATCCACCGCCGCGTCCGTATTGACGCAGATCGACGTCTTCTTCGCCCAGCACGTCGCCAATCCACTGTGCCCGAAGCACACTCATGTACTGTTCTGGAAATTCCCGAGCTTGCGAGTCAAGATAGAAATCGAGACCGCTTTGCGGTCCACACCAGTTCATCGACCACCAAGCTCCCAGCCGCACGACCCAACCGTCAGGCGTCCAAAAATTCATCGCCGCATGACCGGTCTGTGTCGACCGCCTTGCCGGGATCCCGAAGGCTCGAGTGATGAATCGTCCAAAAAACGCACGTCGGCCACAAACGCCCCCTAATGCGAGAGCCTGTTGCTGGGACGTTCCGAGCGACTCGTCGTGGGTGGTGCTGCAATAGGGCAGATCACTCTTGACGAGCCCCACGTACCGCCACGAGTGGGTCGTGTTGGTGATATGGTCCGGCCGAAAATTCCGCAGCATCTGCCTCGCCCACGTCAGTTCCTCATTGGTATACGGATCATTCGTGATAAAACGGCACTCCCACGCGTTGAAGTCCTTGAATGCCGGATCTAGTTCTGCTGCGAGAAAAGCTTTTTCGTAATGCAGATAGCGGGCAACCTGCCCATCGGGATTTGTGTTGTCGGTAAAGACAATTCCGTTCACGCTACCGCGTTCCTTACCATCCAACCAAGGCTGATGGAGTGCGGTGCCCAATGCCAAGTGCTGAAAAACCCCAGGTTCGCGTGCACGTTCGCTGGCGTCAAGAATTGCAGTGTAAACCTGCATCGCCTCACCGTACTCACCTCCGTTGGCTCCGCCGGCCCAGAGCATCTGCTTCATGAGCACATCGTCGGAGAAAAGTTGGTCCAACAAGGCTTTTTCCTGATCGCCTTGCTGTGCAAACTCCGCCAATCCTTCGGGTGTGCCGTGACGGAGAATGGCCACTTTCATCAACTTGCCGTCCATCGCATCATCGGAAAGCACAGAGGTTCTGTTGACCAGAACGGCCCGTGCTGCTTCGAGAGCTTTTGCTTCAGCAAGAGCTTTTTGCCTCTGAAACTCCAGATGGATTTTGGGTCCGGCATCTTCGCCTGGGACGCTGAGTGCAGAAACCGCGGCACGAGCCTGATCGAATGCCGCCTGCATTTGCGGATCACCTTGAGGCAGGATCGCAGTGATCTCGGCGCTCAACGTTTCGAGCATCTCGACGTACGTCTCACAAATCTGTTTACCATCTGCAGTGAGTTCGATCTCCACCGCCTGCATTGCAAACGACTGAGACGTAAAGCTGAGGGCCAAGCCACCTACTAACAGGGCAGACAGGAAGCGCTTGCATTGATTTCCTACGGTCATCTTGTACTCCAACATGAGGGCAACCTAGCGAATCTCATTTCGTGTTCTTTCTGTCAGTGGAGGAACGCATCTTATGCTGCATCACTCATTCTTTTCTGTCGACTCAACATTTTCAATCAGTTCCATAGCCTTGTCAGCAAAACGCTGACCAAGACCCTGTGCACCTTCTCGAGGGAAATGAATATCACCATGCGGCTGATCTGCACCGCCACCGTTGAGGTCATCCGTGTCAACCCACGCATTTCCTTTGCTCTTTCCCAAGCGAACCTGTGACTCTCGAACACGTCGCCAATGTTCATTGTCGGGCCGGCCTTGGGCATAGTCGTTAATGCGACCAATCACATAATACAAATCGTCTCGCTTGAGATCACTTTTAAGCTGTTCCGTGAGCTTGACAAAGCTCTGTTCATAAACCTCGGACAAACGATTATTAGCGTCTGACTCGCCCTGCATCCAGATGAACCCAACTGTGTCAAAAGATTCATTTTTGGTGGCATCCATAGCAGCCTGAATCAGTGGTCCGTATTCCTGCCCGTTCGAAGTCATTTTTCTGTCGGAGAGATCACGTCCGCTAGGCTGGTCGTATCCTGCAACCCAGAAACGAATGCCGCGGCCTGACTTCATACGCATCACAACCACAACGTCATCTTTTCCAAAACGCTCCTGAACACGCTGGGTGAATGCGTCCCTCACCGTGCCAGTCATGTTTGACTGGCCCGAAAGAATGAACAGGTGCTTGCCAGCCTTTGCCGTATTCGCGTTTGTCATGAACCCCAGAGCGACCAAGACCAGAGCAAGCAGCGGCATGCCCTTTCTTGTCGGTTCAAATCTCCTCGTTCGATACAGCATAATAGTCGCTTCCGATCTAACGTTGATAAACGGGTATGTACCGATTGGGCGTACCCAAGATGATGATTGACATTGGGGTTTTGTGAGGATAGTCCTCTTCTTTTTCTTGCCATGATCCATTGGGTTGCTGCAACGCAATTAACGAATCCCGAATCTTTGGGTACCACTTGGCATATCGCTCGTCCCCGGCCTGTACCATCGCCTGCATCGCGTAATAGTGTGTGTAGTAGAAGTGACCATTGTCTTTCCGCGAAAACATCTTTGGATCATTCTCGAGGCTTCTCAGGGCTGCTTGAACCCACTCTGTATCACGATTGCCAGCAAGTTGCGCCGCATAGGCGCCTCCAGCGGTACAGGCGAGGGTATAGCCTTTGCCCTGATAACCGAAGCCACCTCGTTGTTCATCGAATGCCTGATCTCGCAGATAGCCTGTCAGTCTTTCGATTGTATCATTGGGAACCAGTACTCCCGCCTCTCGTGCTGACGCCAGCGACACAAACACCATCGCAGTTACTGAGGTATCTTGTCCTGCATCAGGTCGGGGCGCATAACGCCAGCCACCCAGCGGACTTTGCGATCGAAGGATAATCTGAACGGCCCGCTCCAGCGCAACCTGAATTTGTTGATTGTCTTCCTTATCGCTGGTCATCCCCCACAACTCTGACATTGCGATGGTAAACAATCCAATCTCGTACATTTTCACCCCCATCGCGCCAGTCGGGGAATCCTCGGCCCGCTTGAGCAAATAGTCTTTGGCGCGGTTCAACGGCGCGCCATAACGACCGAAGCCTGGGAAGTGGCCTTCCACCATGAATGCCATGAGCCCCAGGCTGGTACCGGCGATCGCGTAATCTCCACTCTCCTTGGTGGTCCAAGAGCCATCCTTATTTTGACTGGCGATGAGAAACTGCAACCCACGTTCAATGGCTTTCTCAGCTTCCTCAGTCAGTTCGGGGGCGTCATCCGAATCAGACAATTCATAAGGCGCATCATTCTCAGCGAAACACTGTGTTGCCAGCAGGCACGAGAGCATCAGGACAGTGACAAATCTAAACTGAATATCGAGCTGACGATTGATCGCAATCATTTTGCAACCCTTTCATAGTAGTTCTTTAAAAGCGCGCGGTATTCAAGAGGCAATTCACGTGCGAAATTCTGGTTGAGGGCAGCGCGGTTACGGTCACCCAGCACCTTCCATTCTGTGCTTTTATCTCGAGCTGCCTCACCACTAACGAAGTCAGAAATGAATCCAGCAGCAACCGCTGACTCGCTGTCACTTCCCTCACTGGAGTCACCGTCTCCCTCGCTTGACGCAGCAATGGGCGCGGCAGTTTCAAGAACCAGCGCCTGCTCGACGATGAAGTGCCGCAGTTTCTCATCAGCGATTTTCTGATGTCCTCTTAGCTGAACCAGCTCAGAAGCGGAGAACACCTTGACTGCCTCGGACAATTGGCGGCTTGCCTCGGTCAGCATCGGGTGGGCCTCTGCATTCCCAACGATTTTATCCAGACGCTCCGCGAGCTCGCCCTGCTGTTTTGCAAGTTGATCCATCGTCGAGGTGTCAGAACTCTGAGTCCGTCGAAATAAAAGTTTATGGTCACTGGCCAAGGCCAAGACATCGATCAAACGAATTAACGCCGGCTCGGAATCGGCGACGATTTCGAGCGATGGCAAACCGTGTAGCATGGTGATCACCGCAAGCAGCGACTCTGCGTTCTCTGAATACACTGCCGAGACGAGTTCCATCGCCTCCGCTGCGGAGCCCGCGTCTGCCGCTTCCAGCGCGACCACCGCTTCTTGCATCAGATCAGCCGGTTCGTTGAACGTCGACATACCGGTGGCAGAAAGAAGCTGGTTGGCAGCGGTCTGCGCCCCGAGCAGCAAGCCACGCTGGGCCTCAAGAATCCGGGGCAACCCATCAGGCTTTGCAATCACAGTCCGCCTGTGCAATTCGTCTTGACGATACTTCCACATCGCGGCATCAGAAACCGCTTGATGCAGGAATGCAACGATCTCAGCCACATAGCCGGTCTGCGTTTGTATATCCTGCACAAGCATCTGGACCTCAGCCAGAGACTCAGTTGCGACGTCCTGCGCATCGACCGCATCGAACTTATCGCCTATTTCAAGCGCGGCCATGGCATCTTCGAAATCCGTCTTCGCAAAGGCCAACGGAGTTCCAACGTCCAGTCTTGCCGCGACCATGTCCAACAACGGTGCTACATTCTCCAATGAACTGAGCATATTCCCGAACTGCGGCAACACAGGTTTCATCGCCTCAGGTTCTGACGACTCGGTCAATGCAAGCAGATCCCGTTGTTCAGCAACAATATCTTCCATGTAACCATTCGCGAAGCCAACCGATCGTTGAAACAACAATAGATCCTGCAACAAGCTCAATCTCTCATTCTGGGCGACCACAATCTCATAAGCCATCGCCAAAGCGTCAGCTGACTGTTCCTGAAATGAGATCGCCGAATCAGCATCATTTTTCTTAAGTGCCGTTACCGACTGCTGGAGCAAACCTACAGCCTCTTCAAGTTGACTTAAAAAGGGAGGCAAATCGGGATCCGGCTCTGATTGGTTCTGTTTCCTCAATGAGGAAACAAATCCAGTCAACTCATCGATCAGGTTCTGTTGCGAATCCGCGATACTTTGAACAGGCTTCTGCTCCGCGGCAGCAATATCTGTCTTCTCAAGGTAGTCAATGACTCGCGCCTCATACTCCTCGATGCTTGACATCCTTGAACTGGACGCGGCAACCAGGGTACCAAGCCCCTGCGTCCGGAGCCCCATTTCCACAGACCATCTCTCAACTGCCAACAACAACTCGGCCAAGGTTTCCTCCGCAAGCCTCTGCTGCTCAACCAATGCCTGTTGATCACCAGCTTGAAGTTTCAACAGCGCGTTGACCATTGCACTGCTCGCCTTTTCCAGCAGCATATCGACCGGCGGCACCTGGGGCAGTTTCTCATCAAACATTTCGGCACGCGGGGCGGGTACCGTCGGCAACAGCATGGTGACAAGTTGCTTTTGAATTGACTGCTGAACGCGACCAATGGAATCACGCTGGTCCTTGAATACCGTTTCCGTCATCTCGGCATTTTCAAGACGCAGTTGACGCTGAAGTGAACCTAGTGATCCGATCAGGTCACGCGTCTCAAGCAGCGTTGAATAAGCTCCGCTAAGACGAACGCTGAACTCTGCATCGAGCAACGTCCGCACCAATTCCGCCTGAATCTCTGTAGCCTTGCTTAATTCGCGGTCACCGATCAACGCCCGTGCTGTATTCATCCGCTCAACCGTCTCTGCGTCTCGCAAATCCTTGACGCTACGGATCAACCGAAGTACTGCCAGAGGTCGTTGCTGATAACGCATGCCTGCCTGCAAATCGGCAATCAGCTTTGCAGTCCATTGAGCAAGCTCAGATTGTCGCTCGGCGAGACCTTGTGTGCCCTCCGAGTCCTGAAGCGTCATTCCCTGCCAACGTAGTGATGCCTGCACCTCGGCAAGCATCCGTGCCTCACGGGCGTAGACTTCCTGTGCCGCATCGATACCCCGCAGCATGACCAATGCACCTAAATCGCGTGCAGCGATGTTGACCGCACTTGAGGCAGCCTGCGGTCCCGAAGCCTTTTTCGATACTGCTGTGCCAGACTGCTCACGAAGTCGCACAGCGGCTTGAGCAATATGCAGCTCAGCAATATCCATCAGAGTTACGCGCAATGCTTCAAGCGATTCCCCTTCAGCAACATCAGAAACATCGTTAGCGGCCAGATCATCCAGAAGCACACGCAACTGACTTGCAATCTCCTTCAACTGATCTCGGATCATCTCCTGCCGAATCGCTTCAAGCTGGCATGCCTGAGTGTATCCTTCGGCTGATGGCTCAAGCGTACGAACGACCTTGTGCGCCGACCGCTGCTGTCGGTAAATCGCCTGAACTCGCGACAGCAGACGATCTTTTTGCTTCTCGATTTGCGCCAGGTACTGCTCTCTGGAAAGGAAAGTAATCCTGCGTGTCTCGGACCGTACTACGTGAGGCCCTAGCGGTTCGGGGTATCGGTCACTGACCTCCAACACAAATGACACGGTGTCTCCTATTTCCAGATCGGAAACACTTTCCCGGTAATCCCAATCGATCACCTGCTCTCCCTGCCCGCTTTCCACTGGAGCTTCGATCTTGATCGGCACTTCATCACGCTGGTTCACCCGGTACGCCACCGTGACTGATCCAACACCGTGGTCATCCTGCACACGCGCAGCAAGGCCCAAAGGACGGCCGAGCATTGCGACCAGGTTGGCCGACGGCGAAGTCAACTCAACGCGAGGCACCTGATCTGATGCGACTTGCAGGAAATATCGCGGACTGGTGAATTCAAAACCGTGATCCTTATCCACCCACTCAAAATGGTACCCCTTTGACGCCGTCACATCGGCGGTAAAAGCAAGCGTCCGGTCGTCAGAACCGATATCCAAATCGACCGTTGGCTCACCGTCTCGAAAAAACTGCGCTGATCGAATCGGACGATCCAACACGATTCGCCAGTCCACTCCAGTGCCTTCAGGCACCGTCAGAGTCAACGCCTCAATCGATTCCTGTTCACGCCCCAGATAAGTTGGATACTTCAAACCCACTGCAACCTCTTCAATTCGCGGCGCGGGGACAACGCGAGCCTCGTGCCAACCAGTCCGGTCGTCACCAGCCTTGATTCGATAAGTAAAGTCCCTCGATGCTGATGCGATTGTATAAGTACAGACACCATCGATAACGTCCATCTCGATCGCCCGCGCCTGCCCCTCACCGGTCCGCACATAAATGGTCGCCTGACGCGGAATGACACCACCGATTTGCGCCACAATCGCCGCACTCTCACCCTCTTTGATCACCATGCCATCCTCAGCCAAGGTGACCTGTGTGTAGGTGGGGTACTCGACCTTCAGCCATGGAGCAAAAAACCGCATGACACCCGCCGTCACAAAAGGTCCATTCACGGTAAAAAGAATGACCACCACAGCAACGAACATTGCGACCGCTAGAGTCGGACGCCGCAGCGGAGTGAACGGCACTGCCCGCTTGAGGCATAAATCTGAAGCGGCAGTTTCTGCAAGCTGACACGTATGAACACGCAGGGCCGACGAACCACTCGCATCATCATCACCACGCAATTGCACTGCCGAGACTAACAGGCTATTCATTTCGCCGTGTTGCGATTCTAGCTGCAATGCGGTGCCTACGGCGTCAAAGGAACGAAGGTGCCGCCAACCACGGCGCCACGCTCGGTAGAATGCCACGCACAGCAAGATAGCGAGGACTACGACGCGGCCCGCGGCGGGCATGTAAGTCATCCAGTCAATGAACATCCCCAATAGAAATAGCGGGATCACCCAACAGACAAATGCAAATACCCCTGACAGCAAGTGCAACACTTGGCTGCGACACCACGCCGTGCGGATACGCGAATCGAGTTTTTCCAAATGAATGATCTGCGCAGTACTCATGGCAGGTCATGCCTCCTTCGCTGTATCCACTCCATGCCAAGCAACCCCACAAGCAGCCCCAGCACCCAACCGTTATCCCAAAGAGACCGTTCGGATCGCACAATGGATGTCATTGGCTGCTGATCCACCATCGTTACCAACTTCGAGAACTCCTGAATTCCCAGGAGCTCACCGCCGGTGAGGTTTGCAATGCGTTTGAGGTTTTCAAGATCAAGATTGGTTTCTGCCAATTCACGGTTTTCGTCGGCAACCTGAAACTCCGTGGTATTTGAAATTGGCTGGTCGTTCTCATTGGACTCAAGTCGATAGCGACCGGGAGCAGGCGGAGCAAAGTAACCTTCATACAAACCGGGGTGAGATCGATCTGGTCGAAGGCTTACGCGCTGCCGCGAATCACCGCCACTCAGGCCGGTGACGAAAACATCAAACCCTGCCTGAACAACAGGGTCAAAATTTTCATCCAGAACATGCGCATACACACGACATTGGCTGCCAGCAGGATAGATCGACCGGTCAGTCTCAAGTCGAATCCGTTTGTGCTCTCCCATCAAGCGAGAGAGAGTCATGAATTGAATGCACTGTGACCAGACCCGCCAGTGGTACTTGTCACCGGTCTTATAACGCAGGCGCCACAGTCGATCTGTTGCGATTGACATGCACTTACCCGTACCGTAACGCTGCCATGCAACCAGTGGATAACTTTGATCACGATCAACACTGTCTGACAACACCGCGAGTACTGTTGCGCCAGCCTTGGGGCCAATTAGCGGCGGCAAATGATCCATCGGTGCCATTCGACTCCAAATACGATCATTCAAATCCGACTCGTTCTCAAGGGTCATCACCAGACTGCTGCGTCCCTCAGGTGTCAGCACCGGATAGACCGACTCGGCGACCTCTTCCCACTGCGAGTCGGCCTCAAACCGCACTGGCAACATCGCCTGCACGGGGGTGCCCAGGTAAGAACCAGGGGAGTGCATGGGGCCACAAAGCATCAGCAATGAAGCTCCACGATCACGCACAAGCTCCTCCAGAATTGCAAGTTCTTCCTCGCTAAAGAATGCCGCATCGACATCACCGAGGATCACCAGATCGTACAGAAAAGCTTCCTCGCGATTGCTGGGAAAACGATCAATATGCTCACTCGAGTTACGAGCCACCTCCGGCCCCACATTTGACCCAATGAACGTTGCGTTGATGCGTGGATCGCGTTTCAGAATGGCGCGGAGATAACGATACTCCCACCGGGCATTGCCCTCAATGTAGAGCACGTTGACCTTTTCGTTGACAACACGAATACTCCGTGCGATCTGGTTATTCGCTGCTGACACCTCGTCATCAAACGGCTCGATACGCACATCGATCTGTACTGCGCCCTTCTCATAAATATCCACCCGAAAATCGATATCCTCGAACTGCAGCCCACCCTCAAAACGCACCGTTCGAGTCGAAACACTGCGACCGTTCAACAGAACCGACAGTTTTGCAGTACGTTTTTCATATCCCTTGGACTGCAACTGAACCCGTACCGGCACACGGTCACCAGAGTACGCGACTTCCTGCATCACAATATTGCGGATGGAAACATCATCTGGGTCTGGCAAACCGAACGGCACCGCATACACCGGAATCCCTCGCGCCCCCAGGTCCTGCAACACTGATTCGGCACGCCTCGAATAATCGGTCTCAATGCCATCCGATAGCAGCACAATTCCCGCAGGTCGTGTACCACCTGATTTAGTCACGGTCTCAAGTGCCTCAACGATTGAGGTACTTGGATCCGTGGCATTCAACTTCCCAATGATATCGCTCGGCAGCGCACTGTCATCGCTGATCAGTTTGGTGCCGCTACCCAAACTGTGGTAGCTGACGTCAGTCCCAATCCCAATTGACTCCAACACTTGCCGGCCGTTCCTTGCCAGCAGGTTTGTCGCCAACTCCAGCCTCGAAGCAGAGTCAATCGCTTGCCGTTGTTTAGTGCTCAGATTCAGTGTCGCGTCTTCCGCCCCTTCAACGTCGATCAAATTCAGAGCGGCTGCGGCATCAGTCAGATCTTGTTCGCGTTTGCGCGGATCCCTGATCGACATACTCTCTGACACATCAACCAACACCGGCAGCTTGCGTTGCTGGGTCTCGGTCTCACGCACCACGACCATCGGTTCGAAGAGTGTCGTAACAATCAGGGTCAGCGCGAACAATCGTGCAATCCCAAGCATGTATCGCAGTGACGGACGAAGCCCCAATGATCGCCTATAAAGATAAAGGCTCCATAAAATCACGGCAGCAAAGATCAAAACCATCCAAGGCAGAGGCAGCGGGCGTGCCAAGAAAAGCTGCTCAACTTCCCAACGACTAGCAAGAGTCGGCATCATGTCACACAACCTCCTGCTTGAGAGGCGTCGGCTGTGCTGCCCCCTGGCTCTGACGCGAGAGATTCTGAGGCTGACGCGAGAGATTCTGAGGCTGACGCGAGAGATTCTGAGGCTGACGCTTGCGACCATGCAAACGATCCGCAAACAGACTTTCGCCGGCGAGCAAACACAGCGCCGCAATCATAAAGAACCGCCAATACGACCGCCCCGTTCTCGCCATGCTGATATCCGCCATGAGGTCGCCCTCATTAGCAGACACAGTTACCCCTGTGCCTTCCATGCTTTTCCGCAGTTTCATTTCGCCCAGGCAGGCCACATCCGACTCCTTTGTGTCCACGTTGACCGCGACCGGCATACCCGGCGACTGAACGCTAACCCGGGCCGTATAGAAACCGGACTCCTCTGATTTGTCGAGCATCGCCAAGTACTGTCGACGATATTCGCTCACGGGCACGGCGATGGTTTTTTTCGACGGTGTATCGAACACCGCATCGCTGGCATCGGGTTGATCAACATAAAAAAGAGACAGCGAATCACCGACAATCCTCGGCTGCTCAAACTCCCGACCTACCATGTAGGTGACGACCTGCTGCAACAGCATGGGGAACACCGGCGTCAAAGCCATATTGTTCCAAACGGTGTGTGCTGAGGTCGTAAACATGCACACGTGCCCACGGCCCAGCGAATGCTCAAGCAGCACCGGCGAGTTCGTGCCCGCCAAACTCAATACCGATAAACTTGTGTCTGTCGGCTCAACCTGCATTCGCTTCAGAAATCGAGTTTCGTTCAGCAGGTCTTCCGGAAGCGACTGAAGCGGCCGACAGATTGTGTGATCCGGCAGCGCTGGTGCCAGTGGTTTGCCAACACCCAAGTCATCGCGTGCATCAATGGTAGGGCCAAGTTTCGCGGGCAGCAGTGAGTTGCCACCGTTGACCAACAATTGATTCCATTCCGAGGCCTTCACGTTTTCACCGGCGAACCAAATCAACCCATTGCCCTGCCGAACGAAATCCGACAAATCCTCGGCCTGCTGCTGCGTTATTTCCGGCACGTCCGCCAGCACGACGACATCGTAGGCATCAAACGGCTTTTCCGGGACCGACGGCCACTGCACCGTCTCGACTTGATAGCCCTCGTCTTCCCCATTGTCAGCTCGGGCGAGCAGACCAGCCATGACCAGTTGCGATACCGCTCCTCCCGAACCATCAACACACAGCACGGAAACCGTATCGCGGACCACAGCCACAACGTGTCTCACATTGTCGGTCTCGAGTGCATCGTTAGTAATCTCGGCGGTGATCCGCGTTGGGCCGGCATTGTAAAACGGAACAAAAAGTGACACTGTCTGCGAGGTGCCGGGTGGAATCATCGCGATTCGCTTGCTGTCGATCTGCACCCCTTCAACACGACATTGAACCTCGATGTCCGCAGCAGGACTTTTCCCAAAGTTGTGCACGGTAGCGCGATAACGGGCGACTGCTCCATTACGCAGCGTTCCCGAGACAAGATCCATTCTGGTTACCGCTAGATTTTGATCACCTCCAGTCACAGGGACCAAAAACACTGCCGCACGCTCGCTCAACCCTTTGAACGCATCGAACATCGGCCCAGAGACATCGCCCCAGCCTCGCGTTTGCGTGTCGGTAACGATGTAGACTTCTTTTTGCGGCGACTCCATGTCATCAACCAGCATTTCCAGACGCTTGGGGACGCTGTCCAGATCCATCGATTCGGGTCTTGGCTGTTGCTCGGCCAATGCCTTCGCAAAACGTGCTGGATCGTAGGCAACATTACGAAGCACGACTCGGTGCTCACCACCAAGCAAAACCAGCGAAACCGGGTCACCCTGCTTGATCTGCTCACCGATGGTTTTGACCATCTGTATCGCGCGTTCAAAGCGTGTCGCGTCCCCGTCACTATGCGACATACTGAATGAAGCATCAAGTGCGATGACAACACCGGCCCGCTGCTCGCCAGGCAAGCTGAATCCGTCCGCAGTGTCGCTCGCAGGCCTAGCCAACGCGAACACCAGAAGCAACAACGCCAGACAACGCATCAGCAACAATAGGATGTCACGCAATCTGATCTGCCGTGAGCGTACCCGAACGCTCCGATTTAAAAACTGCATCGCGGCCCAATCAGTCCGCCGTATCTGCTGACGGTTGATCAGATGTGCCAAGATAGGAAGGCCGACACCTAGGACTCCTAACAAAATCATCGGATTGAGAAACGTCATCTACGCGCTCCGACCGAGTGAGCACCAAGCATTGCCTGCCGCTTGTGGACGAACTCACTTAGCACGTCATCCAACGGTCGCGAAGTATCAATCGTTGTGTAATCGACTTGACTGGCAAGACATCCGTTGCGAATTATGTCGAGATATTGATTAAAACTAGCGAGGTAATCATCACGAATCCGCTCGGCTTGTGTCGTAAGGGGTTCCTCCGATTCTAGCCCCTCAAAACACCATGCTCCTTGAAAAGGAAACGCCAGTTCATAGGGATCGAGCGTATGCATAACAACAACGTTGTGACCATCAAAGCGGAGGTGTTCCAAACCTGCCAGAACATCGTCGACATCTGACAGTAAATCTGAAATCACCACCACAAAACTGCGCCGCTTGATCATCAAAGCAACATCATGCAACTGCTTGGCAAGACTTGTCCTTGGAACTGGCTTGATATCCCGCAACAGCTTTTCAATCTGCAGAATCACGCTCATGTTTGATCGGGGTGGCTGGTAAGCCCGAACCTCTGAGTCAAAGATCGATATCCCAACGGAATCCCGCTGCTTGAGCACCAGGTACGCCAACGATGCCGCCAGAAATTTGGCATATTCCAGCTTACTGACCTTGCCCGACGCATAACTCATTGATGCGCTGGCATCCATCAGCAGGTAGCAATCAAAATTCGTCTCAGCTTCATATAGTTTTGTGTAATAGCGATCGGTCCGTCCGTACACTCGCCAGTCGAGGGTGCGCAACGCATCGCCAGGTGCATATTGCCGATGGTGAGCAAACTCAGTACTGAACCCACGCAACTGACTGCGATGGCTTCCCACTCGCAAACCTTCCACGACCTCACGTGCGATGAGCTCCAGACTACCTAATCTCTGCAATACCTCGGGATCGAGGTAACTGGTTTGTGCTTGATGATCCGACATCTGATTCAGCCTGTCTTCCGCGAGAGCAGTTTTTCGTCAGACGGGATTTCAGCCACAAGTTTTTCAATCAGATCATCCGTTGTCATTCCTTCTGAACGCGCTGCAAAGCTTGGAATAACGCGATGTCGCAAAACGGGCAGACACAACTCCCTGATGTCTTCAACAGAAACGTGGCACCGTCCGCGCAGAGCTGCTCTGGCCTTTCCAGCGAGAATCAGGTTCAACGAGGCTCGTGGCCCAGCTCCCCACGACATCAGTTTTTTCACAAACTCTGGCGAGTCCGGCTCGTCGGGCCGCGTTGCCCGCACCAAGGCGGCTGCGTATTCAAAGACATGGTCCGCAACAGGAATACGTCGCACCACGTGCTGAAATTCTTCAATCGTCGGTCCATCAACGACTTCGTTCAATACCGGCTCATCGTCGCTGGTCACGCTGCGCATGATATCGAGTTCTTCATCCCGACTCGGATACTTGACCATCACATTGAACAGGAACCTGTCGAGTTGTGCCTCGGGTAATGGATACGTCCCCTCTTGTTCAATTGGATTCTGAGTCGCAAGAACAAAGAATGGCTTGTCCAGAACAAACTCTTCACCACCAGAAGAGACACGCTTCTCCTGCATCGCTTCCAAGAGCGCGGCTTGGGTCTTAGGAGGTGTTCGATTGATTTCGTCAGCAAGCAATAAGTTGGTAAAGACCGGCCCTTTCTGAAACTTGAACCGCCGTTCATGAGTCGTTGGATCCTCCTGCAGCAATTCCGTTCCCGTGATATCTGACGGCATCAGGTCAGGTGTGAACTGGATACGCTTGAAGGAAAGTGACATCGTTTGTGCAAGTGAACTCACCAGCAACGTCTTGGCCAACCCCGGCACCCCCACCAACAGGCAATGCCCACGGGCGAAAATCGCAATCATCATCTCATCGATAACGTCGTCCATCCCGACAATCGTTTTGCGCAATTCGGTAACGATCGCGTCCCGTGCCTGGCCAAGTTTCTCCACGGCCTGAATGTCATCCGTCTGCTCTGTCATGAATTACTGCCAATGTGATTGATGGTTGCCGTTGATCGGGTCAAGTAAGCGAAAAGGATGCCTCGAACGGGCAGGATCGCGGCAGCAAACGCAGACAGTTTTCTGTTCCCCGACACCGGTTGGGGCGTCACCGGTTGGGGCGTCACCGGTTGGGGGCTTCGGTACCTGTGAGGATGCGCTGCGATGAATCTGATCCGGGAAAGGGCCTGCGTTCGGCTATCAGCGACGATCCGCTATCGGCATATGGTAGGAAAACATCGATGGCCCAGCGATGCCTCATTGTCCACTCGTCGAACAAAGATCTCAGGCCCCGAGCAGAACCGACCGACTACCCAACATGATACAGGTTCGCATCACCGATTCTGGGAAAAACGCCATGCTTTTTGAGAAACGTCATGCTTTTCGGAAAACCACCGTGATGGAAACACAAGGTTTCCCAAACTGCGGCAACAAAGACACTCGATAACCTCTGCACCAGCGGAGAGAGCGGAGAAGACAAAAACCGCTAGACACATACCACCAACAAACTGAGAGCGGCCACTCACTCCCAAGATCGGGGAATCGCGCGAGCAAGATGAACGAGCAAATTCGAGAAACGTATGCAAGCGACCAGCGCTGTCAGTGCAGTTAATATCGCACTCGATACGTAGAACCACTCGGCAATTCCCAGTGTCTCCATGAAAAACAAGACCGCAGGAGGAAACACAATACCCAGCACACCCAACAGGATAACCAGCCGCCTGACGGATGAAGCCGTTGATGCTAGATCAGGCAGTTCAAGGTACAGCGAGAGTTTCTTGAGAGCAGTCACAAAACAGACCAACCCGACGAACTCTGGAACCACCCGCAAACTGGAAACGAGTTCCTCAATGATAAACCCTGGGCCACCCATCCCCCCCATCAACTCGAAAACAGCTGTGCCCCCAACAGCAATGACAAGCCACGCGACATGCAGTGAAAGCACAACTTTCATGTATCCCCTTGCACCACTTTCAAGCGGAACACTCACACACAGAACCTGACCAACCAAAAAAGCGATACCCCCGAGCGTAGACACCCCGACCGTCAACAACCCCACAGTCACGACCCAAACAATCCCGCTAGGAAAACTAGCAGATGAAATGAAGACAAAACTGCATACCGATAATGCACAAGCGCCCAGGACACCAATCAGCACCACGCATACCCCGTAATAACACGTTAGCAATCCCATTCGAGTCATTTTCAGCCCGCTACCTGCACGGGCATCCGGGGACATGACTTGGTCGCTCGCCGGCAAAGCTGTTGGTTGGTAAGGATTGATGCCTGCACCGTCATCCGGTTGCTTTGCAA
>Ga0315322_10000964_pt1 | contig 22027 bp, 17 predicted proteins | sample M110021515metaG_FD_203461 | JGI IMG/M metagenome (GOLD analysis project Ga0315322, IMG submission 203461) | Ammonia-oxidizing marine archaeal communities from Monterey Bay, California, United States - M1 100m 21515 | ecosystem: Environmental > Aquatic > Marine > Intertidal zone | place: USA...
GTGGAGCGTTTGGTAGTACTCGTCCACCAAATGCAACGCATCGCCCCTGTGGGTCGCAGATGGGAAACATGATCCGTCCACGAAATCGATCGTAATGTCCTGACCGATCTTGGCGAGTCACGACTAATCCTGCTTGTTCGAGATGGCCCGTCGAAATACCTGACGCCTGTGACTGACCAAGGAGCCAGTCCCATTCGTTGGGTGCAAAGCCAACTGAGTGAGCCTGCAGCGTGTCATCTGTCAGACCCCGCTCACGGAGGTATTCACGTGCTTCCTTTGCAAGTGAGCTGTTTCTGAAACAGTCGACAAAACGATCTGATGCCCATGCACAGGCCTCATAGAGAGAACGCTTTACATCACTTCCAGGTCCATGCCCTCGAGACAGCTCTATTCCTGCACGATCGGCGAGTTGTTCAAGTGCCTCACGAAAGTCCAGTCGATCCATCCGCATCAGAAAACTAAATGCATCACCACCCACATTACACACCCAACAACGAAATGTCTGACGTTCTGGATTAATCTGAAGGCTGGGCCGTGAATCTTCATGCCAAGGACAGAGACCAACAAAGTTTTTTCCACTGCGTCGGAGCGATATATAACTGCCGGCAAGATCAACAATATCGATCGCTTCTCGCACGCGTTCCTTGACATCATCACCGTGTGCTACACCACCCGAATCATGGCCGGTGTGTGGTATCAAATTGTTGATGGCAGGGTGCATCGGTGAACGACTTTTCAAAAGTATCAAGTGATTGAAGACGGTGTGGTAGTTAGATTTTCTTGTTCTGCATACTAGGACGGCGTACCCTATCGTTCTAACCCGCCGCGATCAGGTGACAAACAGAAGTTTTTTTTCCAAAGCGTATTTTCACATTTCGAGATGAAATGTGAAAATAGACAAGCTGGGCAGCTGCTTTTTGCGACGAAATGTCGATTTCTGCGTTATTCTCAGGTGAGGAGCTTTTGGACGCTTTCGAGCAAGCGGTCCATTGCAAACGGTTTGCGGATATAGTCATCCACCCCGAGCATCTCAGCATAGGCTCGATGTCGATTGCCCTCGTTTGCTGTCACCATGATGATGCGAATTGGATGATTATATTCGCGGCGTAGTTTTTCAAGAACAAGAAACCCGCTTCGTTTCGGCATCATCATGTCCAAAACCACAAGATCAGGATTTTCTCGTTCGGCGATGGCGATTCCCTGACTGCCGTCACGCGCGACCAGGACGGAGTGACCCTTTGCCTCGAGAATCGTACGCATGGATTCAATGATTTCTGCATCATCGTCAACAAGCAGAATTCTTTTCACCACAGCAGGGGTTGCTGCCTTGGTTGGCTTCTTGGCACGGGTTGCTTTTTTGGCGCGTTTTGCTGCTGGCATTGAAAGTACTATTACTGCAGGAGGGTTGTTGTGAAATCTACGTGTTCCTAATTAACTCGATTGATTCTAGCAGATTGGTTTGGGTTTGATGCGGCTCGGGTAGGACAAAATGAGACCGCACGGTTGGTTCAGGCTTTGTAGTGGTTGAAAACCAACGAAAATTCTTCAGACCGAACAATGAGCGCGTTCTCGGCCGAGAACGACGGCTGCGCCAAGAATGCCGCAGGCCGCTCCAAGACACACGTCACTTGGGAAATGAGCCATGCTGAAAATTCTCTGGAGGCAAGCACTGATAGCCACAATCAAAAAGAAAACCCGACCTTGAGGGTATTTCCAAATTAACACAGTCGCGAGAGCTGCTGCTGTTGCCGAATGACCAGATGGAAAGCTGTGGAGATCACTGCCACTACGAGGTCCAGCGACAAGCGAGGCAGTTCCAAATGTGTCCAGGACAGATGTCACGAGGTTGAAGTCTGTCGCACGGGGACGTGATCGATCAATCAATTGTTTTAGAAGAAGGACTCCAAGTGGTCCGAATAGAAGTCCACCAAGCATTCTCGCTCCGTATCGCTTTTTTGTGGTGGGCTGAAATGTAGGCCAACGGATTGCAGGCCATTGAATTGACGGAAACTGCATAGACCGATCGAGGCAAAACGCACCAATCATGATCATGGCAACGCCAATGCCATGTCCAAAGACCTCGGCGAGGTCCAAGTACCGCATTAATTCCTTCGGTAGAGGTGTCCTCTGAACCCATAAGGCTACGGAAACGTCAATGGGAAAGGCAAGAATTCCGAGGGCGACGAATAGTCCAGCAACAACCAGTCGCACTTTGAAGGCGGGGTTGTTTGGAGAGGGGGAGTTTTGTTGGTACGAAGAGTTCATCTAAGGAGCAGGAGTCGAAGATCAAAACAAGGCAAAGATTCTCTTAGAGGAGTATGCCATTTTGGATTTCAAGAAGTGTGCCATGCAACGGCATACTCTGTCGAGGTGGATATATTGGGTGAGTTGCCTTTGACCGTTAGGTCCAGAGTTTCCGGTCAAGCAGACGGTATTGTATTGCCTCACTGATATGCTCGGTAAGAACTGATTTAGCTTCAGCAAGGTCTGCAATTGTCCGCGCAACTCGAAGTACTTTGTCATGCGCACGGGCAGAGAGGCCAAGGTTTGAAACAGCGGTGCGGAGCAGTTCTAGTGCGTTCTTTTCAATGTGACAATGGTGACGGATTTCCCTGGTTGTCATTTGAGCATTCCAGCGGTGCCCGACTGTCCCTGACTTTCCAAATCGATTTTGTTGAATTTCGCGGGCAACACACACACGGTTTCGTATTACCGCACTTGAGGTTCCTGCCTGCTTTGAGGCCAGGTCGCTAAAAGGAACAGCGGAAACCTCGAAATGCATATCAATACGATCGAGAAGTGGGCCTGAAATCTTGCTCGTGTACCGTTCGACTTGCGGCGTTGTGCATTGGCAGTCGCGGTTTGGGTCCCCACGATATCCACAGGGGCAAGGGTTCATTGCAGCAATGAGCATAAATGCGGAGGGAAAACATGTTGCCGAACGGGCTCGACTAATAGTGACGGTTCCATCCTCGAGGGGCTGGCGAAGCACTTCAAGTGTGCGGCGATTGAATTCGGGCAATTCGTCGAGAAACAGAACGCCATTATGAGCAAGACTAATTTCACCCGGCATCGGCACCGACCGACCGCCAATGAGGCCGGCTTCGCTGATTGTGTGATGTGGTGCACGGAACGGGCGCCTCGTAAGAAGCGGCTGTCCTGATTCGAGGAGCCCAAGTGTGCTGTATATTTGAGATGTTTCGATGCTCTCTTCCGTTCGAAGTGGTGGAAGTATAGTTGGCAGACGTTTTGCGAGCATTGTTTTGCCGCTACCAGGTGGACCAAGCATGGCAACGTTATGGCCACCAGCCGCTGCAATACTGAGAGCACGTTTAGCCGTTTCTTGTCCACGGACATCAGAAAAATCTACGGTGTATGTTTCGGAAGACTGAAAACACTCTTCGACGCGTGGGGCGGTAGGCGTGATATCAATTTTTCCAGAGAAGAAATCAACAGCCTCACGAAGTGATGTGACGGGTATGATTTGTATTTTTTCAACGACGGCAGCTTCACTTGCACTTGCCGTTGGGACAACGATACCTTTGAGTTTATTTTCTTTTGCCGCACGGATTGCCATTGAGAGGGCACCACGCGCTGGCCTTGTTGAGCCTTCGAGAGATAACTCACCAACAACGGCGTAGTCACGGAATCGATTGGATGAAAATTGACAACTACCAGCTAAGATTCCAAGACTTATTGGCAGATCAAAAGTAGCCGCCTGTTTTGGAAGATCGGCAGGCGCCAGGTTGATAACAATCCGATCATTCGGTCGACTGAATCCACAGTTCACCATGGCTCGTCCTACTCGATGAGTGCTCTCGCGAACAGCTGCATCGGGCAGACCCACAAGGATGGTCGCCGGCAGCGCCCCGCCGGAAACATCAACCTCCACATCGATGGGTATGGCATCGATACCAACCAATGAAAAAGTCTGTAAGCGAGCAAGCATCAGGGGGGAGTTCCTTCAAACGCTGTGTGGGGGAGAACAAGCGATGCCTCCCACTAGTCATAAGTATACATACGTACAGGAAACCTTGGCAAGTCAATTGTTTGAGCAAGGGCCTGTTGTTTCCCAAGGCACTCAGAATCGGAAGGACGCGGTAGGATGGTCTGGTTCGTTCGCTGGTGATTAATACGTCTGATGGAGAGAGAGACATAACAGGTGAAAGATACACGGTTTCATTTCGGTAAAGGGTGGCGTGGCTCTCTCGTAATGCAAGGTGTCGTACTTGTTGTTCTCGCATGTCATATAGGGCGTGCTGATGAGGGGATGTGGCTTTTCAATGCGGTGCCAGAAGAACAGTTGTCCCGCGATATGGCATTTGTGCCCTCGCGTGCGTGGCTGGATCACATTCAGCGATCCGCCGTTCGTTTCAACAGTGGTGGTTCTGGAGCTTTTGTCTCGCCAGATGGACTCGTGCTGACCAATCATCATGTTGCTGCCAGTAGTCTCCAGAAGTTATCAACACCAGAAAAAAATCTTGCGCGCGATGGCTATCTCGCGCGGTCGTACGAGAAGGAAATACGTTGTCTTGATCTCGAGCTCAATGTGCTTCGTTCTATCGAAGATGTTACGGCTCGTGTGGAAGAAGCCGTTGCGGGTGCCGGAAGTTCATCGGATGCACTGGTAGCACGACGAGCGGCACTCGCAGCAATTGAGCAGGAGTCGCTTGTGAACACAGGTCTTCGGAGCGATGTCGTTACCTTGTTCGGTGGTGGTCGGTATCATCTCTATCGATATAAACGGTATACCGATGTCCGCCTCGTGTTTGCGCCCGAGAGGCAAATTGCCTTTTTTGGCGGCGATGCAGACAATTTTGAATTCCCAAGGCACTGTCTCGATATCTGTTTTTTTCGGGTGTATGAGAAAGGTAAACCGCTTTCGATCAGGTCGTTTCTTCCGTTCGCTGAAAATGATGTGAAACGAGACGATGCGGTCTTTGTTGCCGGCCATCCGGGACATACTGATCGTGGCAAGACGATTGCAGAAATCCGTTCAATGCGTAGTCGAAGCCTCCCATTTTTATTGGAATGGCTGAATAGGCGAGAGGTGTTGTTGCAGTCCTACGCTGAAGAAGGGCATGTTGAGCAGCAGCGGTCAATGCAGGATATTTTCTCAGTTCAGAACAGCCGAAAAGCCCGGGGCGGTTTGTTGTCGGCTCTCCTGCGGCCTGACATTTTCGAACGCCTTGAAAAAGCTGAAGACACGTTACGCAGAGAGTGGAAAGAGCAAGGCCAGGAAAGTCCATGGGAGAAAATCAAACGTGCGCAGCTGGCAATTGATGCTGTTGCTGTCCGCTACAATCTGCTTGAAGGAGCGATGGGTTTTCGCAGTCGATTCTTTTCAAACGCCAGGACACTCCTCCGGCTGGCGACCGAGTCAGAGAAGCCTGATGGTGAGCGTCTTCGTGAATATCGTGAAGCTGCGCGGACGTCACTGAAACTTCGCCTCTTGTCAGACCAGCCGTTGTATGACGACTATGAAACGCTTGGGCTTGCAGATTCATTGACTTTTTTAGTAAAGCAACTCGGAGTCGACGACCCTCTTGTGCAAGACGTTCTTAATGGACAATCACCTGCAGATCGTGCAAGTGAGCTCATCACCGGCACAGCCCTCGGTAAGCGTGGTCCTGGGAACACGAAGGAAGCCCCCGATGATCGAAACAAACTCTATCAAGGGGGTCTCGCTGCGATTGAATCAAGTGACGACACAATGATTGCGCTTGCGAAACTGATTGATAATGAATCTCGCCACCTTCGCGATATAGTTGAAGAAAATACAGAAATTAAAAAGCAGGCTCATGCTGAACTCACACGACTCAGGCTTCAAACAGCCTCTGCACCATTTGCTCCCGATGCCACATTTACGCTGAGACTGGCGTACGGAAAGGTGCGGGGTGTTGCGGGGAGGGCGAGTGAGCCAAGACCATGGACAACAATCAGTGATCTGTTTTCTAAAGTGGATCAAGAAGAGGGTCGAGTGCCGTTTGATCCACCGGAATCGTGGCAGGCGGCTCGAGGTACCCTGACCGATTTGGACGTGTTGTCGACTCCACTGAACTTTCTTTCGACCGCGGACATCATCGGTGGAAACTCTGGCAGTCCGGTTGTGAATGTCGCGAGTGAACTTGTGGGTGTCATTTTTGATGGCAACCAAGATTCCCTGGTCCTGGATATTGCCTATGACAATGATCGGGCCCGAGCGATTTCGGTCTCAGTTGGTGCCATTATGCAGTCACTTGAACATGTCTATGACGCCGAGGAATTGGTAGCTGAATTGCAGAGGGCGAGGCAGATTGGCAGCGTCACGTGGACGCCACTCTTTGACGGAAACAAACTCGGCAACTGGCAATCAAGTGAATTCGGAACGGATGGTCTTCTTGAGGTGATCAACGGAGAAATCTCAATAGGCATGGGCGACCCTCTCAGTGGAATCACCTGGCAGGGAGAGTTTCCTCAGGATAACTATGAGTTGTCACTTGAGGCAAAGCGGGTTGAAGGTTTTGATTTTTTCTGTGGGCTGACATTTCCTGTTGGGCAAGACAGTTGTAGTTTTATTCTTGGGGGATGGGGTGGTGGCCTCGTCGGATTATCGTCAATTGATGGACTGGATGCATCAGAAAACGACACCAATCAATATATGGAACTCGATGACAACCGCTGGTATTCCATTAGGGTTTGCGTTGAGGCAGATTCAATAACCTGCTTGCTTGATGGCGAGGAGCTCATTGTGCAAGAAAGGGCGGGGCGAGAAATTTCGATTCGGCCTGAGATGTTTATGTGCAAGCCTCTCGGTGTCGCGGCGTATGCAACGACGGCCCGATTACGAAACCTACAGTATCGATTACTCAGTGAAAAAGAGGAGTCGCAGGAAGAAAAAGATGTCACACCGTGATAAGAAACGGAGCAAGATCGCCGCAGAGGCCGCACGGCGTCTCGTGCGAGGCGGAGATATTCATCGCGCACGTCTTGGTGCAGCACGAAGACTTTCCCGAGAGTGGGTGCCCGCTGATGAATTGCCGTCATCGAGTGATATCACGAGAGAACTGTCGCGTCAGCGACTTGTAGACGATGAAGATTGTTCTGGTGGTCTCGTCTCACTTATTGGTGATCGTTTTGATAAGATTGCCGCGCTTGTACGACCTCTTTCGGCAATGCGGCTCGACACGTCTCGCCCCCATACAATTACCCTGCTTGAGGCAACCCTTCTTTCTTTTGCCTACGTCGAGAAACAGCAGCCGTTTGATGAAGAGTTGCTCACAGCGGCACTCCTTGTTGACGCTGGGAGAATCATTAATCGTCGGAACGCAACTCAAGCCATTCTGCAAGCGGCCAATGGTCTGGTTACGAGCCGAACAGCATGGTTGGTAGAAGCGAGAGACGTAGCAACTGCTTACACGAATGGAACACTTGGGCATAGGGCTCGGCATCGTCTCACAGTTCATGCTGACTTTGATCACGCCATGCTCCTTTCCGAAGCAACTCGAGCAAACCAGCAAGAAGACGTGGGCACATTGTCTCTCGATGACGCTATTGAGAGGCTACGCTCTTTAAGTGCGTCCTGCGATGAATAAACAGGCCGTCGCGGTAGGAACAGTTCATGTGAAGATAGAGGAAGCGTCACGATGTCGAGAACACTGGATCTGAGCGGCTACTCTCTTGAAGTGGCTGGACGTGAGCTGCGGATGAAGCCGAATGCAGATGGATACGCATTTGCATTCATCTGGGCATTCTCTATGGCTTTCTTACTTGGGCTTCAATGGTGGCAATATGGGGAGTCCAAGAATCCACGGCGGGTGGCTTTTGACAAACTTTCTGTTGCAGAGCAGGAAGAATTTTTGCAGGCCGGGGTTGAGGCGAAGCGACGTGTGGAGTCGATCCAGAAACAAGTGAGTGAGCTACAGGTGAACTCACTGCTTGGCAAGAAAGTGTCGCCTGTAATGATGGAAAAGATCCGTAAGCAAAACGATGAGTTAATAAAAGCGAGAGAGCAGGCACGCGAATTTATTGTTCCTAAACGACCTCCAACTCGCCCAATTTCTACAATGGTGTATCGAAGCTTTCAGATTCTATTCATAGTTTTAGCCCTTCTTCCATTTGTACTTCTCCCCTTCATTCGCCCCAAAATTTTCTATGAGGGCCTTCCTGGTGAAGGTGCGTTCGTGGTGACCCTCATTCCGTGGGTCTGGCAGTATCGGCAGGGAATCATTGGCTTTCGCGCTATTACACCAGCGGTGAAACGCGAGTTTCGGTTCTACGGTCGGGGGTCTGATACGCAAGAAGCAGATATGGGCTTTATTTGGATGATTCGACTCACACCACAACCAGTCAGCTCGTTTGAGCTTGGAGATCATGAATTCCGCATCATACTCAAGTTGATGCCAGACAAGGGAATGGTTGGTGAACAGCTACCTTCGTACGTTCGAGACCCTCTCCGTTTCTTTGAAGGTGTCACGAGACTGCAGCATGAAAGGATTCTTGTGGAGGACGTTATCGCTACGGACCGGAGATCAGCTATGCGAAAAAAATTGGATATTATTCACATACGGGCAGTTTGATAAATCAGTCAGTTTGACCGGTAAGTGAATCTAGAGCGTAGTATTGACGAGTTGACGCGCATCAGATTCACGCAAGATAGTTGTTCCGTTATTCATGGTCCAAGGTTTCCAGTGAACCCAGACTAGCTTCTCGGTTTGAAGTATGCTGCCGTCTGGCTTGAAATGTTGAATGGTATAGATGACAGCTTCTTCACCGAATGGACGATGACCTAGGATCTGAATGGTGCGTGGATCATGAAACTGAGCATAGAGTTTTAAACGGGCAATTATTTCAACCTTCTCTGCATCGTACTCAGGTGGGTGGAAAATATCAGCATATGCCCAACTCATGAGCCAGGCCTTGTGACCAACCCTGGAAGCATGCCGTGAAAACAGGATGCTGCTTAGCAAAAAAAGAACAAAGACCGAAAGTCCCAGCCGGTAGAGTCTACTCTGGAAAATCTGGAAAAGCGTTTTCCTACTTTTGCTGAATGAATTGCTCAGGGTCATTGTGTTCCGTCTCGCTTGTAACAGTTACTATCAAGAATCCTGTGCCAGCCGACTACTAAGAAATAACTCCATGGATGATTTTCTTGGGCGTAAAACCATTCCTGAAGAACTTCATCGAGTCGAATTCCTTTGGAACTCGGCTCTTCTTGCAATGGTAGACCTGAGCAAGATGTGTGCCGCAAAAGCACCGTACAATCACTTTTCTAGTCGGTGACTGTCTAGTCGCCCCACGCTGGTCGGTTTGCTTCTTTTTACTGCTTTTTGTGCCTAAGGCAGGTAGTATAAGTGGGCTGAGAAGCTTCGGTGAGTAGGACTCACAACGATTTAAATGACTATGTCGCGCAGTCATTCTGCGGTTCCGATGGTCCTGCCCGGAAAGCAGGCACTCGTTGCACAGAATTGTTCACTTTTCAGTACGACGGCTAGTCCCGCCAGAGGCCGATCAGGTGCTGTAGTTCAAGGTGTATCGTGATGGCTGGTCATTTCTTCTTGTTTCGAGTCATGTCGGCCCAGCCAGCCTTCAGTTCATCAAGTGAAACTTTGTTGTCCTGATTCGTGTCAAGAGCATGAAAGCGCCTCTTGGCATTTTCAAGAAACTTTTCATTTCTCCCGTGCTTAAATTCTTCAAATGTCAGGAAGCCGTCTTGGTCTGTATCTTTCTTTTCAAACATTTTCGTGGCGGTCCATTTCTTGGTTTCATCCGGCTCAGCTGACTGTGCCTGTGGGCTTACAAGACACAAGCCAATTACAGCAGGTAGACAAGCGGAAAGAAAAGAAAGGTGTGTCATGGTATGGCCTTTTTGGAGTGGACTTTGATACGAGTAAAATCAAATTCTAGGGAAGTTTTCAGGAGTGTGGTGAGATTTTATTTGTCTGTACTTTTTTTTCGTGTTGTTTGCAGTGCATGCGTGGGCAAGGGCAGAAAGTCACTCTCGTGGATCATCCATACTTCTAGTGCTTTACGAAGTGTGTCTTCTGTTTCGCGGGTGGACGTGTTACCAGCAAGATTACAAAGCTCAAGTGGATCATTCTTGAGATCATAGAGTTCAGTCATTGGGCGTGGCTTTTCGAAATACAGCCGTTGATGGAGCGGTGAGAGTTGACCCGCAGTATGGGCTTGCTGAATGGCTTTCCAGGCGTCTTTATTTGCCATGTCGACTGGCGTGTAGCTGCGGTCCGGTAATGCGTTGTAAATGTAGCGATACCGTGTCGATGTAATTGAACGCGAAAAATCAAGGCCGTCTGTTCGTGTGATCGGCCCGAAGTGCCAGCCGCGTTCAGCAAACACGTACCTTCGGTCGGCTGGTCTCTTTCCGGTCAATTCGCCAAGAAAACTTTTGCCCGTCATCCCTCTTGCGGGTTTCAATCCACATGCTTCAAGAATAGTTGGTCCCAGATCCGTTCCGCAAACAAGAGCAGACGATACGGAGTGTGGTGCGACATGCCCCGGCCAGCGAATTAATAGTGGTACATGTGTGCCACGGTCATATAGCGTGCCCTTGCCGCGAAGCAGGGCTTCTCCATTGTCGCCCATGAAAAGAACGAGTGTGCTTTCTTCAATATTACGCTCGATAAGGAGCTGCATGATCTGCCCAAATCCGTGGTCCAATTCGCGAACTGATGCGAGATACCGGGCGTAATCAGCCCTAACCTCCGGCAAGTCGGGCCAGTCGGGAGGAAGCCTCAATTCATCCGGATTAATACCATCATAAGTAGCTGAAAATTTTCTATGTGGCTGGTTGAATCCAAAATAAAGAAAGAAGGGCTTGGTTGCGGGAACCGAATCGAGAGCGGCACTGACTCGGCTGCTTACTTGATCGAGTTGATCACCTTTCGTTCCTGCACTGCGTACAAAATGATCAAACCGCTTTTCGAGATTCTGCATGCCTGCATTACGGAGAGCCGTATCGATATGCTCAGCTTCCCGAATACGACCATCAAGATGTTGATGGCGGCCATCAAGGCCAACCCAGTACCCACCCGCACGAAGCACATCCGTGAAAAAAGGGACGTCCGCTTGAGCTGGTTGCGCAAATCGCGTGACACCTAGCCCTACAGGAGACCGACAGGCGAAAATTGAGATGCGCGATGGTGCACATTGTGGAGCTGTTGTGTAGGCCCGGTCAAATCTCATTCCCTGCTCAGCGAATTTCTGAAGATTTGGAGTGATGTCAAATTGCGTTGTGTTCACGTCGTCATAGCAACTGATGTGTGGCACGCTATGGTCATCAGAAAGAATGAGCAGCACATTTGGTTGAGACGGGTCAGCCATGAGAGGCATGCTGAAAGAGCCCATAAGAAAAATAGATGCCATCCCACGTAGTGACTGCAGCCACACGGAACAAAGTGTTGAGAGTTCTGGTTGCATTTTTTTTTCTAAGCGCGTTGAGTACGTGTGTGATGGATTGCCGCACTGTGTAGTGTGACGGCATGTGCTACTTTTTCTTTTTTTCAGTCCGCTTTCGCTTCGGGCGGTTCGCGTTCAATCCGGCAGCAGGATACGAAGAAATTGCTTCTTGAAGCATGGTGCGGGCAGAATCAGGGACGGCTGTATGGTTGGTTTCGGTGAGGGGTTCCTTTTCAAGTGCATCGGTTGTTGTATCGAAGAAGTCTCCGTTGTTGTAGAGCTTGAATCGCTTGTTCCTCGCGAAGCTGACTTCATAATGGCTGTATTTATCATTGTATTTTGCAGATGATGGACGGGGAAAATAGTAGCAGTAAATCCAGTCACGCGTGCGACCTGGTTTGCCTTCACACTGCGGCCAGAAGCTCCAGCCATCTCCGTCATCAATCTGTTTTGTCGGGAGCTGCGCTGCGTCCACTATTGTTGGAAACACATCAGAGAAACAGATGAGATCGTTTATGACCCGCCCGCCTTGAATCTGACCAGGCCAGTTGACGATGAGTGGTACGTGGGTTCCGTAGTCGTGCGTATAACCTTTGCCTCCCTGAATTGCCTCGCCATTGAGTTCAGACGTCAACTGTGCGTTCGTGCCATTGTCGCTTGTAAAGATGATAAGAGTTTTCTCGCGCAATCCCAGTGAAGTGAGTGTGTCCTCAAGACGGCCGACGTTCTTGTCGATGTAGTGCACCATGTCGACAAAGTTTTTTTTACTATCGGTTGATTGCGGATCATCGCTGTCCGGAGTGACGTCAAACGGATTGTGTGGGAGAATCATCGGGAAATAAACAAGAAATGGATCTGCTCGTTTTTGATTTATAAAATCAATCAGGAAGTCAGTGGTAATGTCCGGTCCGTAGCTTTTTTCAGGGAGATCAAGCAGTTTGCCATCTTGCACCAATGAAGGATCCCAGTAGCGATTTCTGCCACCACCGGGAATATTCCACAAACAGTGCGTGTCAAAGCCTGCTTGCTCGGGAGTGATGCCGCCCTTTCCTGTAAGCAACTGCCACTTGCCTGCAACAGCTGTCTGATAACCGTGTTCCTTAAAGTGATTTGCGAATGTGGGCTGGCCTTCTGGGTACACACCAAAGTCAAAGTAATTAAATACGTTTGACTTCCCAGACATGAGATTCACTCGGCTCGGTGTGCAGAGAGGCGTTGAGTGGCAGTTCTCGAATCGAACTCCGTTCGCTGCGAGTGCATCAAGACGCGGAGTTGTGTACTCACGGCTTCCGTATGAGCCAAAGCATTCAAAGCCGACATCATCACAAAGAATGAGGATAACATTTGGCTTTTCAGCTGCTTTGAGTTGGTGCGTAACAAAGAAAACAAGAAGGGTCGCAAAGCAAGAGAATGGTTTCATAAAAGATCCGACTGGGGGGTTGTGCTGGTCACTTCGGGGCACTCAGAGTCCAAATTCTTTGAGCTGAATGATTTGAAAGACAAGGTCAGCCCTGGACGACTCGTACAGAATTCCAAGTGTATTGTCATCTATCATAACGAGTGAACTGTATGCACCACCTTCCTCGTCAAGCAGGATCTGCTTTTCCCATGTTGCTCCGTCGTCGAGGCTCATCTGAACGGTCATGTTTTTTCTTTGCGATTTATGATGCGGATTAGAGAAAAATAACACAGTTCGGTCATCGTTCAGACGGTGGGAGATCAGGCTGCCCATACACACAGGCTCAGGGAGGGCGCTATGGTCAGAGTTGTGTACCGTCCAGTGAGTACCAAGGTCAGAAGTAATACTCACCGCTCGGCCATTTGTTTCTGATTTGTCTTGACGGTTTCGGTTGTCACGGCTGTTGAGCATAAGTGACCCATCAGGTAGTTCCACGACAGCAGACTCGGTTGTATTTGATCGGGCAGGGCTGGATACCGTCCATGTTTTGCCATGATTGTTGCTCCACGTCAGATTGGAAAACGGTGTGCCAGCCGCATCACGACCCTGGGTTGGAATCACTAAGAGTCCATTGGAACACGTAATGCCGTTGCCAGGCGATGGTGCAAACAGAAACCATTCAGGGTTTTTGAGTTGGGAAGTCCAGTTCTCAGGTTGGGTCCATGTCTTACCGTCATCGTGTGACCGCACAGCCATGAATTGTGATGACTGTGTTGGTTCAATTCCAGGTTCAGATCCACCTTCTCGCCATTGATGTGTTCCGGGTTTTGCGTGAGTCCATAAAGCTGTCACAAAAATGGTGCCTGTAGTTGTATCGATCAGAATGTTTGGGTCTGAACACCCGTTCTGATCCTGCGGCAAACCTCCAAACTCTCCCATGTCCATAATCGGTCGGGGAGATTCCCAAGTTTGACCACCGTCAGTGGAACGAGACAAGCCAATGTCGATATGTGCTTGAAGATCTCGCCGGCTGGTATATCGCATGTCATAGACAGCAAGTAATGTTCCGGTCTCCGTTCTGGCAATCCCAGGGATACGAAATGTATGACAACCAAAGTCACCCTGACGATGAATGGCAACATAAGGGCGTTCGTTATTTGCCGAGAAGCACGGTTGGGCCCAGATTGCGATGCCTATGAGTACAAAGGCATTCAAAGCAAGTCGATTCATCATGGAGGCTCTACTTGTTATGGAACTTGATGGTCGGTGTTCTCTAGTTCATTGATGGCTCTATTCGCGACTCGAACAATATACTTATTCGGCTGGTTCAACAGTGCTTGCTTCAAAGAGGGGAGTGCAGGGCGGGCCTCATCGTCCATTTCATCGAGAACAATTGCTGCAGCAAGCCGCCCCCATTGATGATCGCTTTTTAGCTCGGCCTCAAGAACCGGTAGTGCCTCTTCGGGAGAGCCAAGTTTGGCAGCGGCCCTGGCTGCTGCGATGCGTACACTCGGTGATGGGTCGTTGAGGCATTCTGCGACACGTATGAGCGTGCTCTTGGCTGGGCCGCCAATATTCCCAATGCCTGTTGCTGCCCAATACCGTATCGATGGATCTTTGTTTTCAAGGGCATCAAGAAGTTTCGGGATGCTGGTAGGGCCCTCGGATGCCGATGTGGCGATATCGACAAGTGTTGCAAGGCGATTTTCGACAGGTGAGTCTTCAGGGGTGCCGTGCAGTATTTCGAATCGCGAGCCTGCATCCTGTTCAAGATTTTCAATTTCGGCCTCTGGAATCAGTCCGATGTCGCCAATCTCGTTTTGCCACTCGGAGAGTGCGTGCCGCATTTCACCAAGCCTTTGAGAAAACGCCGGATCGTCTACAAGGTTATGTATTTCATACGGATCTGCGTGTGTGTCATAGAGTTCTTCAACCGGTTTCTCTTTGGCTGAAAATAATGCCATTACTGGATCAAGCTGACCGGCGGCTTCCTTCTTGCGAATTTCTTTCATTGTTGCACCCTTTTCGGGTGTATTCATGTACTGATAGTACGGCTTGAGTGGTTCGAAATTTCGTATGTACCGATACTGTGTACCTCGGACTGTTCGGATGATGTCATACCGTTCATCCATTCTGTCGCGTGCGCCGTAGACAAACTCTCTTGGTGGGCTGAGATGAAGCCCAAGGAATGCTCTGCCTTGAAAATAGGAAGGTGGGGAAATGCCTGCAATGTTGAGAACTGTGGGTGCAAAATCAACGGAGCTGATCAGTTGGGGGTCTGTTGCGAGAGAGGGAGTGTCGTGTGACTTCTGGAATTTGTCTGGAACACGAATGATTAATGGAATATGCGTTCCCGAGTCGTAGAGCCAACGTTTGGCTCGTGGAAGCCCGACACCATGGTCAGACCAGTACAAAATAATTGTATTGTCATATTCACCAGCGTCTTTGAGTTGCTGGATAAGATCGCCTGCCCAGGCATCCATGGCGGTAATAAGTTCGTAGTTGCGTTTCCAGTCTTCTCGAGTGATGGTGGTGTCTGGGTAGTAAGGAGGAAGTGTTGTCAGTTCTTTTGGGTTTTGCCGCTGCGAAGGTAAGAGTTCTTCGGTGACGGATTTATATTTTGACTCTGAAGCAATGCCGCTTTCGTGACACCCTGTGAAATTGAAGACAGCAAAAAACGGTTGTGATTTTTGAGGCCGATTCTTCCAGTGTCCCTTCGCGCCAGATACGTCCCATATCTCTTTTTTTGCTGGTTTTGAAAACTGATAATCAGTCTTGCTGTTATTTGTGCAGTAATACCCAGCCTCTCGAAGAAGCACAGGGAACGGTTTCAGCCATGTTGGAATTGTTGCGTTACAACGCATATGGTGTGTGCCAATACTATTTTGATACATCCCTGTAATGATTGCCGAACGACACGGCGCGCAAACTCCAGCGGTTGTAAAAGCATTGGTGTATCGTGTTCCTTCTTGGGCGAGTTGATCCAAGAAAGGTGTAATGGCGTGTGGGTCACCATAGCAGCCAAGATGCGGGCTGATGTCTTCGCACGAAATCCACACAATATTGGGTTGTTCAGACATCACAACTGATGAAAGCATGCATGGCACAATGGCAAACAGAGCGAGCAATAGACGAGACATTCAAGCGGCTTTCTATCAGGGTGACGGGTTTCGTTCTGGTTTCCGGTAAAGAAATGCATCTGACGTAAGAAGTGACGTGAGAAGAGCCTTCATGCTGCCCCCACTCGATTTGTATGCCTTGTGTGCATCCTGAAGAACGACGCGGTCGTGGAGTGTTTCATTTCGTCCCATCCAGAATCGAAATGCATGGCGTACGAACACTTGCTCTGCGCGTTCGCTTGTAGCAAGGCGTTGGATAAGGTCGAGTGCATTCTCGACTGGACCATCGAGACTTGCGTCACCAGAGTTGATGATTTCACCGGTTGTATCTACTGGTTGTTCAAGTTCTGATGTTCGGAAGAGGCCTGCATGGTTATACATTTCGAACGGAAGGCCAAGCGGATCCATTTTCTGGTGACATGTCCAGCAATAGTCTTGCTTTGTCACTTCCATTCTTTCACGCAAGGTTTTCGTGGGTTCATCTGGCAGCATTGCATCAACAGTGATGGGCACGTCAGGAAGACCGCCACCAAGAAGTCGCTCCTGAATCCACCGACCACGCCGTATCGCATGATTGTCCATGGCATCTGAATGAGAAACGAGCCAACTCGGGTGAGTGAGAACGCCCAAACGCTGGCCCTCAGGTGCCTGTGTCAACATTCGCTTGGGGCTGAGTGATCCGGCACCAAAGCTACGATGGCTGACTCGTGCGAAAATATCAGTCCCTTCGAAGGGTGCCTCCTCTACATACACATTAATCGTCGAGGTTTGTCTCCGGTTTTTCTTTTTCGGTGGCTCTTTGCCAGGGTTCGCTGCTATCCATGCGTTTCGCTCTGCTTCTTCCTGAAGTTTTTGTTTCTCAGCAGCTTTTTTCACCTCTTTTTGTAGGGCTACTCTAGCCGCCTTGGTTCGGGGCTGTCCAAAGTACTCACTGTCATTTTTCGTAACAATTACTTTTTGTGTGGTCAGTAGTTGTTGCAGGACGTCACGGTCCTCCTTGAGAATCAACTCAATGAGTCGGTCGGTGCTTGCTGAGGCCTCGAACATTGAGCGATAGTGACGTCCCCTGGTTTTTCCGTTGATACCTGTTGTTATTAGAGACCGGGTATCCTTGCAGATATATCCTCCTTGGTCGTAGTCAAAGTACTCTCTGAAAAATTGCAGGATCCGTGGTTTTCGGATGCTGTCATCTGCAAGCATTCGTTGTACTTCACGTTTGACATCGTCTCGAGTCCGCATGGCGCCGGTGAGGACACTTCTCTTGAGATCCTCATCTGGCTTGATGTATCGAAGTGCATGATTTACGGCCAGTCCGAGTTCCCAGTCTTGAAGCATGATCCGTCCGAATGAATCGGGTGTTCCATATTCAACAAGTTCAGGGCGAAAGAGTGCATCACGGTCAAGGAAAATCGCTGAGAGACCTAGTACTGCACCGTCTTTCTGGCCGAGTTTGTGAACTGATTTTTTAACAATCGTCACATAGCGATCAGATTCAGATGGCTGTGGTGGCCGAAACGTAAGTGCTTCAAGCAGATAGTTGACGGCCTTTCTCAGGCAATCGTCTGTTGCAGAAGGTGTGTCTATCGCTGCGATGACTGGTGTTAACGGTCGGACAGTCTTCGTGCTGTAGACCAGGCTCGATGGAAGCCCGCGATTGTCACCTGGCACATACTTTTTGAAGTAGGCTGCTGGGTCATCGGTAATCTGCTGAGGTGCAGCTATGCTCAGAGGTCCATAAGCCATGTAGTGCAGGATGTCACTCGCCGTACTGAGGAGTTGGGTTGCTTCTGCACTGTTTACAGAGTAGAGGTCAGGATAATTTTCAAAGCCATGCTCTCGTGCTGACGACAACACAGAGGGAATACTTTTTACGGCTGTAGCATAGGCAACCGTTCCTCCTTGCCACTGAATAATTCGGTCTGTGCCAAAGTAAAGCTTCAGTTCTCCGCCATGGTTCGTTGGTACCTCATCGCCATGTGTCCGCAGGCCCGGCTTGCTGGCATCGTAAGGAGGTTCCGTATTAATCAGTTCATTGAGCCGAGTGATATGTTCCTTAGGTGTCACTCGCCAGAGTCGTGCCGGTGAAAATGTTGGTTCGATTTCGATATCGTCAGGGAGCGGGCCGAATAAAAGATCGTGAGCAATGAAGTTTCCTTTTGTTTGATCACGATGAGCTCGGAAGCCACCGCTCTCCGTCATGGTCGCGTCGAGGTTGTGCACAACCCAGTCCCTGAATTCAAGGCGGTTTGATACTGGCGGTTGCTCGGCTTCTTCAGGTGGCATCTCCTGAAGTGAAACCTGAGCCCAGATAGATCTCCACGTTGTTGCGTTCGCTTCATTCATGGCACCAAGAGTATCGAGTGATAATCCGGCCTCAGGTTCACTGCCGCTGTGGCAATCAAGGCAATACTCATTCAGAAACGGCTCAGCGAATGACTCAAAATCTTCGGGCACAACACTGCCAGGAACGTACCGATCAGATGCAAAACATGGCAGCATGAAAATTATGCAGAGCGACGAAATGCAAAAGCGAATAGCATGTTTCAACTGATTCTTGTCGGATGACCAACAAGTCAGCTTTGCTCCCCGGATCGTCATGCCAAGATATCTCCGAGAACACCGTTGCCGGTATCAAAAGTTTTGGCAATGCTGTCGGACATGTTGAAACGTTCACACTGGCCACCTGCCGTTTGTAAGAGCGTTGTGTACAGCGAGTTGATCGGGCGCTTTCCTTCAATCTGTGTAAAGCAGCCTGTCTTGAACGCACCGTCAAAGTTACCAAGGAGCATCACAGGCCAGTTTGCACCACTTGTATGTTGTTTGTCTGCGTTGTTGCTGGTGTAGACGATGAGCGTGTGGTCCATCATTGAGCCACTCCCTTCGGGAATGTTGTCCAGCGTTTCCATGATTTTGACAAGCATCCGTGAATTGTACTGACGTATTTTGATCCAGATTGGATTGTCTGGTTGGTCCATGTGACCAAGGTTGTGTCCCTGTTCCTCGACGCCCAGGCCTTTCCAGGCACCAAAAATTTCACCACGGCCGGAGCCGATGGTAAGAGTATTTGTAATTCCAGATGCCAGCGCTGAAATACCAAGGTTCAACAGTCTGTCATGCCAGTCAGTTTCGTGCTCCGGGGTCGCGTACAACTCGTCAACGTTTGGTGCGAATGTGCTGAGACGGTCGGACACCTGCCCAAGTTTTTGGCGAAGGCTGTTTAGGTCCTGGAAACCGTTCACAAATTGTTGATAGCGGGTTTGTTCAGCACGTGGCAGATTCATACCACCTTGTGTTGCCTGATCTTGAATCTGATCTAAGAGGTAGGATCGTGCTTCAAACTCTTTGCGAATTGCCCCGTCTGATATACCGCCAAATAACAGTTGGTAGAGGTGGTTGGGGTTGGAGTACATGAATATTGGCTGATTCGGTCCGCTTGCCGAAAGAGTGGCAACGGTTGGCTTGTTCTTCATGTTCTCCAGCGAATCCATGCCGATGCAAAGATGGGGCAGGAGTGTCTCGGGCAGGGTCTTACTGAGTTCATAATCAATTGTTGATCCGCGAGGTGCCACGCCGTCACCGCCACGATACCCACCAAGCGCACCAAAAAACGCACTATGTGATGGACTGGTGTGTTGTCCATGGAGACCGTTGATGATGTGTAGTCGTTCTTTGTATGGCTCCAATGGCTGGATTGGTTCCGGTAATGTGTGACCAGCAAGTGAGCAGTTTCCTGAAACCCCAGTTGGGATACAGGTCTTTGGATCAAAGCCCTGATTCTGCAAAAAGAAAATAATTCGCTTTGGGAGTCTCGATGCTCCCGTCAAGGAAGAACTGGCGAGTAACGGGAGTGGCGAACCGCCGAGACCTAAGGCTGTACCAGCACCTGCCGCAATGCCTTGGAGTATTGTTCGTCTGTTCAGCATGAATGAGCTTCCATGAATTGGTCTGAAGGTGTGTGAGGTTGTACTGGGTTATCGCTTTTTTTTCTTAGTTTTCTTTTTGTGTACTGCAGGGAAATACGGAGACTCTGTTCGGGCTGTAGCAAGAAAGGTTTCAAGCTTTTGAACCACTGCAGGATTATCAGCAGCAATATTACGTTTTTCTTGAGGGTCATTTTTCAGATCATACAATTCAAGCGGTTCTTCGGTTCCAAAACGGATTCCTTTCCATTCACCAAACCGAACAGCCTGCTGGAAGGGCGAATGGATCTCCCAGTAGTGCATGTCGCGTGGCTTCTGTGCGTTACCCATTAAAGTCGGTACGACAGAAATGCCGTCTAGATTTGCGGGAGTTTTCGTGCCGCCTAATTCACAAAGGGTAGGAAAGACATCTCGCATGTCCCAGATAAAAGAGCTTTTTTTACCAGCCGGAATATGGCTAGGCCAACGCACAGCCATGGCAGCACGAATGCCACCTTCATAGAGGAGTCTTTTGGTTCCCCGAAGGCCACCAGCACTATCGATTGCTTTTGCAAATGGTGCGTTTGGTCCGTTGTCTGACGTATAGAAAAGTATTGTATCCTCGTCGAGTTTCAGTTTTTTCAATAGATCGAGAATCTTGCCGACCATCTGGTCGGTCCGCGTAATCATGGCGGCGTAATGTTGAACCTGCTTACTCCCAGGGATTTCTTCGTACATTGCAAAAGTAGGATCGTTCTCCGGAATAATGTAGGCGCCGTGCGGCGGCGTTACTGCCAGATAGAGAAAGAAAGGTTTGCTCTTGTTCTGACGGATCAATTCAAGAGCTTTTTTCTCTTGTTCATATGGGATGTAGGTTTCTTTTTTATTGTTTTGATTTCCCGGAACCGATACCATCTTTCCGCCATCCCAAATCTCATCCGGAAAGTGGTCATGGGCATGCACCTGATCAAGATAGCCGTACCAGTAATCGAATCCTTGTTTTTCAGGGACTCCTGCCGAACCAGGATTGCCGAGCCCCCATTTGCCGACACCAGCAGTGAAATATCCGGCGCTGTGAAGTGCTTCGGCTACTGTCTCGTCAGTATCTTCAAGGAACACAAGTGGTCTTCCATTTTTCTCACTCAGTTCTTGTGTGAGCGCCTTCGCGGTATTGTCTCTGCGGCGACAATGTCCAGTATGAAGGCCCGTCATTAACACACATCGTGTAGGTGCACAGACAGCAGATCCCGAATAGTGATTTGTGAAGGTCATGCCCTCAGCACACAAGCGATCAAAATTTGGTGTTTTTACGTAAGGTGATCCAAAAGCACCAAAGTCACCGTATCCAGCATCATCGAGCATGAGGTAGATAATGTTGGGTTTGTGCCGGTCTGCATGTGCAGGGTATGCATGGGAAGCAACAGCAAGAACTCCAACGAGTAGAACAGCAGTAAGAGAGTTGGCCCTTGATTGATTCATCCCAGAGCACCTTTTTCTATGTGCCCAATGGTTGGGCATTTGTATGTAATTGGAATTCCCCGAACGTCAGCCTTTATCTCATAGTATGTATTGTGAGTAGCTTCATTACAGTATTCAAGAAGAAAACATACTGTTCTTTTGCTCTATGTTTTGTGTCCTAATTGTGGGCGGATGAAATGTAACTTGATTTGGTCTTCAATTTGGGGGACATGAATCCATAAGTGCATTGCAAGGAGAGCATAAAACCCGCGGCTTGTGAGTGAACCAAAGATGGGGTGGTGAACTTTGGCGGGGGCATTCAGTGCAAGTCGGTTGGGTAGATTTTCGACTTCCTTGGCGTGCTCGTAAAAACGAGTGACGACTTCTTTGCTCACGCTCGATATATTATCGAATCGACTGATATCACCAAGTTCGGGTGACTCGCCACGCTCCAGAGCAGTTATGAGCTGGAGGATTTGCACATGCACCTGATCAGTGTGTTCGATTGTCATAAAGACCGACCAGTCCAGCATCATTGGAGTGAGTCCAGTTCGCGGAGCTACCCGACTTCGGGCCTCGAGTACGTCATTTGGCACTCCTTCAAGAAGTTCTTTAACGCGGGCAACACCCTTGGCGAATGATCTGCGATTGCTCGCAATGGATCGGCTGCCATAGCCAATCCAATACGCGATGCGGGCAACAAAAGTCATCATGGCAATACCTGCGTTTCTTTTTTATTGTGTCGGTCTGATTTGGAA
>Ga0315322_10000967_pt1 | contig 22019 bp, 15 predicted proteins | sample M110021515metaG_FD_203461 | JGI IMG/M metagenome (GOLD analysis project Ga0315322, IMG submission 203461) | Ammonia-oxidizing marine archaeal communities from Monterey Bay, California, United States - M1 100m 21515 | ecosystem: Environmental > Aquatic > Marine > Intertidal zone | place: USA...
TTGCCGCCACCCTGGTAGCCGCGGTTGCCGCCACCTTGGTAGCCTCCTTCGCGACGCTGGCCGCCGCCCTGGTAGCCGCCTTGGCCGCCACCTTCGCGGTTGCCGCCACCCTGGTAGCCGCGGTTGCCGCCACCTTGGTAGCCACCTTCGCGACGCTGGCCGCCGCCCTGGTAGCCGCCTTGGCCGCCACCTTCGCGGTTGCCGCCGCCCTGGTAGCCGCGGTTGCCACCACCTTGATAACCGCCGCCTTCGCGACGCTGGCCGCCACCCTGGTAGCCGCCTTGGTAGCCGCCACCTTCGCGACGCTGCCCACCGCCACCCTGGTAGCCGCCTTGGCCGCCACCTTCACGGTTGCCGCCACCTTGGTAGCCGCGGTTGCCGCCGCCCTGATAGCGGCCCTCGCGGTTGCCACCCTGGTAACCGCCTTGACCGCCGCGTGCGTAGCTACCCTCTTGGCGACGATAGCCGCCTTCTTGTTGCTCGCCGGCCTCGGTATGAGAGTCGTCGCGGTCGCGATCGCGACCGCGGTTCTGGAAGCCCTGGCCTTGGCGGCGCTCGAAGCTGCCGCTACCAAAACGAGATCCGCGGCCGCCGCTCGGGTTATCGTCCCGTTCTGCTTCGCGCTTCTCGTTCTCGAGCTTCATCTCGGCGCTCATCTCGAAGATGCGCTTCACGACCAACGTCGCGTAGCTTCCGCGCGGTAAATCGAAGCGCAACTTCACCATGCTGCAACCGTGGTTCAAGCGGTCCTCTTCAGCAGGACGAACGCGCAGGTGGCCCGGCATGCTGACAAGCGGACGATCTTCGCCCTTCAGCGCGAAACCTGAAATACCCTCGATGTGAAACTGCTCGGCCGTCAGGCCTTCCGCCGCCAAGACCTTCTCGAAGATAGCCTTGTCGTCGCCGCAATCCGCAAGGTGCGATCCTGGTAGACGCAATCCCGCACGCAGTACAAGATCTGCAGGAGGCGCGCCCTCGAACGTCGGTAAAGCACCCTCGTCCGAGGCCAAAATCGTGCGATCTTCCTTGGCGCAAGCGTCGCGGATGAGCAGCGCCGCAGCGCGGTTCCAAATGTGGCTTTGATACGCGTACAGATGGATCAAGCGGATCCGGGAAGGCGCATAGTAAAAAGCGCCTGCGAAGTCGTCCGGGTTCTGCTCGAGGTGGTCAAAAATCGAGAAGTGCTCGCCGAAGCCACGACTGATACCGGCGCACTTGGCCCAATTGCCCCAGTTGCGCCCAATATCACCTTTGTAGCGCTCGTAGCGAGCCGAATCGAAGGGCGACGGCCAGAAGAGCATGCGCTTAAGCGCCTCTTCCGTGTTGCCAAGCATCAGCTCGCGCGCAACCCATCCTTGATCGTGGCGCAGGTTGCCGAAGCGCTGGTCGTCAAAGTAGTTGATCAAGCCGTGCTCGCGCACGCCCTCTAAGTTCGAACGCAAGATGCGGACGTCTTCGCGCCAAAGCGCGCGCACAGTAATTTCGAAACCGTTGCCGCTGCTGTGCTCGCTCGACAGCTCGACATTGGAGTAGCCCGCGTGCTCGATGCGCAGATCACCTTCGTTCAGTTTGACCTCGCTGTGCTTGCGCGGCACGCTCATGTACTGCGTTGTCACGGCTTGGCGGTCTTTCAGGCCGGCGAACTTAATGTCACCAGTCTCCAGTCCAGCTGCGATCGCCAAGGCCTTCACGGCCTCGGGTGTGGTCATCTTTTTCTTGGTGATTCGATAGACGGCGTAGTCGCCTTTGCTCTGTAGAAAGTTCTCGTTTAGAAGTTCGCGTACGTGGAAGTCACCGGGGCGTTGTTTGAGTCTCATGATTTGTAGGGCCTTACCTTGGCCAGCTGCCTTGTTATGCGTTGGAAATCAGTAGGAAGAGGCACCTGAACAACCAGGCGTTTTCCTTCGTCACTTGGATCGGGCAGATCGATCCCAAGCGCGTGTAAGGTGAGTCTGCCAATCAACGAGCGCTCGGGACGGCCCGGCTTGGATCGGTAGCGTGCTTTGATGTCGGACAACTTCAGGTCGTCACGACGGCCGTACAAAGTGTCGACGGCGAGCGGGAATCCCTCGTGCGCAAGGTGCACGCGGATTTGGTGGGTACGCCCGGTTTCAGGCATACAGCGGACGAGGGTGAAACCGCGAAAGCGCTGTTCGATGGTCACGCGCGTTCGGGCGGGCTTGGCCTCTTTTTTCTCGTCGGGAAGAACGGCCATGCGATACGCGCGCTTCTTGGCTTTCGTCAGGATGCCCAGGCGCCGGCGCTCGCGTTTTCCAAGGGTCTCTTCGGGGCCAATCGCGCCGTCAAGAACGATCTCGTCGGCATAGGGCCACTCGCCTTCGATAAGTGCCAGGTAGGTCTTGCGAATGTCGTGAGCCCCGGTTTTGGCGGCGCCCTCGAATGCGGCACGCAAGATGCGCTCGGCGTCCAGGGTTTTGGCGGCAGCAATCACCCCCGAGGTGTCCTTGTCCAGGCGGTGTAAAAGCCGCGGGCGCCACTCGAGCGAGTCCTCGTCATCATCAGCTGAGGGCTCGTGCCCCAGGGCATAAGCTAGCAAGGCGCCCGCCACGGAGCCCAGTTCGGGAGACCAACGCTCCGGCTCGGACGCAACACCAGCAGGCTTGTTTGCGATCAAGACATCGTCGTTCTCAAACACGACGTCCAGCTTCAAACCCGGTGCGGTCAAGCTGCGCGGGAACAGCGTGTCGTCATCGAAGTTCAGCAAGATGACTTCGCCTTCAGAGACGCGGTGGTTCGGCAGAATCTGTGCGCCGTCCACGGTGATCACACCGTCGCGAATATTGCGCCGAAAGAAACCCTTGTTAAGCGTGGGGCGCTCCAAACACAGAAGCTCGTCTAGCTCCATGCCCGAACGCTCGGCCTCGACCACCATCACCTCTACCACTGTTGATTCTCCTGTATATTTGCGGCGCCCACTCCACATATATCAGGAGCGCGCTAGCCGTGTTTCTTGTTGTGAGCGCACCGTCTACGGCGCGCCCCAAATTATCGCGTCCATCTTCGGGCGCGATCCGTATGTACTTGTCTCTTGCCCTTAGGCTTGTGTGCTACAGCTCGCCTCTTCGGGCGCGCTTTCTTTGCCGCCGCGCTCTTCCGCGGGGGCTTGTTCTTCAGGAGTTTGATAGAGGGCGGGCTTCAGCGCGCCCACATAGGGAAGGTTGCGGTAGCGACCTGCGAAGTCCAGGCCGTAGCCAACTACAAACAGGTCCTCGACCTCGAAGCAGGCATAGTCTGCTTCTAGTTCGACCGAGCGACGGCTGGGCTTGTCCAGGAAGACACAGGTCTTTACCTCGACGGCGCCGCGCGCATACATTTCTTTCTGGAGCGCCGCCATAGTGCGGCCGGTGTCCAAGATGTCATCGACCAGCAAAATACGCCGGCCGCGAATCTCTTCCTCCATTGGGAAGAAGTTCAACTTCAAGTTGCCCGAGGTCGTGCCAGCGCCGTAGCTCGAGGCCCCAACGAAAGCCATCTCCAACTTAGCCGGGATATTGCGGACCAGGTCCGAGACGAAAACGACCGAACCCTTAAGCACGCCAACAACCGTGAAATCCTCACCCGCGTAGTCGCGAGTGAGTTCGTCCGCAACGCGGACAATACCACCAAGGATCTGCTCGGTGGAAAAGAGGACTGTTTCGATATCTTCGTGCATAAGAATGGCCCCAAGCTCAAGAACAGCAGAGCCGGGCTCCGCAGAAATGGGCCGAACAGTCTACACGAAAACCCGTAAGGGTGGATGGGAATGCGGGTCTGGGGCTGTGTGCCCTACTAGTCAAAGGCCGGGCAACTGGAGGACACAGATGATTAACTCACCAAGCACCCAGCCTTTCGGCCACCCTTTCCCCCGAGAAAAGGCGAATCTACATCGAGTCTCTACTGTCCATCATCACCCTAATCCTGGGTTCAAAAGCACTTCCCTCATTGGCGGGCAGGCCAAACATTTCTGATGGGCGAACTATGTAAATAGATTCGAATATCCCGGGTTGCTCTAGATGGAAAGATCCCCCTTCGGATACCGTGTGCGAACGAAGTCTCTCACGTCCGAGTGCTTCCCATCGTTGGCAGGGATCTTCCCGCCATTCTCCAGTAGTTTCTGGACAAGACTCCTCCCCCAAATTCACCCCATGACAAAACGTAGCTACAACCGTCGAACCAGTGAACAGATCATCGCCGATCTTGAATCCCAAATTTCAATCCAGAAGGAAAAAATTGTCGCCAAAGCAAAGGCGGCTGATCCCGTCCTGAAGGAGATCCCGAAGGTCCGCCGCCAGCTCCGCAAATTTGCGCAACAGGCCAACGATGGCGGCCGCAAGGACATCGGCAACTCGGTCACGGCATTTTTGACAAGCCTCGACCGCATGTACAAGAAGTCCTAATCGGACGAACAGTTACCCTCTATCAAAAACGTCGTCTCGGGAGTCAATTCCCCGGGATGACGTTATTTCGTGTCCAAGCGGCGTGGGGACAGAGTGCGCAGTGCTACCGAAGCCAAGAGGAGATGGAGAGAGTCGACTGTGCAGCGACCGCTCCCATGGGCCATTGATCGCGGCCTTACGGCATCTCCTGCCACCACAGCATCGAGCCCTCACATTCGACGCGCACCCAGTTCGGCATCTCGTCGAGCAACTCACTCAGGACATCTCGAATTTGCCCTGGAAGCTCGGTTCCACTGCCATCCACCAAGATGTTGTCGACACCAATGTGGGATAAGTCCATCGCAACGGCAACTGGGTCGGGTGTGTTGACAACGCCGTCCCGGTCGACGGTTGGAACCGCGAGCGCGAATAGATCTGGCGCAATCTCTTTACATAGGAAGAGCTCCTTTGGACTGACTCGCGCTAAATAAGAAAACACGACCGGCTTCCCGTGTACCGTTTGCCAGGTCATGGCCTGGCTAGCACCAAACTGGACGGGTAATGTAAGAACGCCTTCGACGCCCTCTTCCCCGCTTAGCTGCACGATCGAACTCGGGATATTGACCGGCATCAGCGGGTAGGTCCCCACCCAGTTCTCGACCGCAAGGATTACGGCTACAACGGCTACTACCCCCCTGGAGTGCTTCCACACTCGATCCAATCCAAACGCCGCCAAGACCACGACAGGCAACAAGAAGTAGGGAAAGAAGCGGGTTGGTATTCGATACGTATCCATCGCCGGGAGCATTCGGAACAAGCTGGAGATCCAACCATCCCCTCGCCCGAAGCCAGGGTCCCAGACGATCAGAAAAAGAGCTGCGCTGAGCCACGCCCATCCGCGAAGCTCCCAGCGATTCCACAGCGCGAAGAGCGCCAAAGGGACAAGGGCGAACGATAGATGAAGGCCCGATACTTCGTTCCAACCGAGCGGCTTATCAGGTGGCATTCCACTCCCGAACAAACTCTGCGCGATTGGATTGAGGCCAGGCAACCGCAGGAAATCGACTAAGTGTGCATAGACTAGGGTGCTCCTCTGAAGCGAGTCGCCCAACTCGGGATGCATGCTGGCGAATTCGGCGGCGCGCCTCAGCTCCGCCATTGCCTCTGAGAGCCACGGCCAGCCAATGGCAAGCGCGAGAAGCGCAGCCGGCAGCAGCGCTGGAGATTTGAGCAATCGCGCCCTATTTGGAGTCATCAGTGGCATTTCAAGGCCGCCTTGCATTTGCCCCCGGTGTCCAACTGTAATCAGCCTTGGCGCAAAAGCCAGAACGAGGGCGCCAAGGACTAGAGTCGAGAACGTGCCCAAGGGCGAGGTCAGCAGCGTCAACCCAAGCACGGTCCCCGTGGCGAGCGCTGGGGTCCAAGTCTTGCCCTCTTTCGCATGTATCCACTTCAGTAAAAACAGCAGAAAGAGCGGTGGCCAGGGGCTTGCGCCAAAGTCCATATGCTCAAGGCTCTTCTGTAAGAAATAAGGAGAGAAGGCCCACGCGAAAGCACCGAATGCACAAGCCACTCGCGATGCCCCTACCGTTCGAAGGAGCGCCCACATCGCGGCAAACGATGTTGCGAACAGCAGCAAGAAAGCCGCCCCAACTGCGAAGATCGGGCCGCCGAGCCACTGCAAGGGCAACGTCAGGAAGCCCCACAGGAAGACGTGCGTGTGCAAGGCCAAGCTCTGCCCGTTGGGGAGAAAAATTTCATCGCTGAAAAAGAAGTCGCCACGGCCGGCCGCCGCCTCGGCAACCCACCAAAAATCCCAGACCCAGATGTGCATGTCCGAGCCCCCCGGCGGGGTGAAGCGAGCGTCGTGCGGAAGCGCCTGCCCCAAGTGCGGAAACAACGGCCAAGTCCAAAGGATCGCTAGAGCGAGCCCAAGTGCGAGAACGGCGACAGTTTCTTTAATGATGTTGCGAAACACAGACAAAGCATACCTGCCAGTGGCTGCGGGGGGAAACAGAAGCGTACCTACAGAGACCGCTCTGCTGTCATCAATGGCTAACGGCTGAGAGATCTGTCAGGTAGTTAAAGCCCCCCTGGCCAGGCATCCCAGCTCCGCTTGTGTCGAGTCGAAGCGCTGCACCCGGTGACGCCAACCAGAAGCTCCCGTCGGCTCGGCCCGCGCCCCGAGAGAGATCCGAGGACACGATCGGCACGCTGAGTTCTAGCGCTCCACCAGGCCCAAACCGGCGGATAAGGGGCTCGGTCGTGTCCGCCAGCCACACGCGCTCTTCACCAGCTACCGGCGCAAGGCTCCCGACAGCCAATCCCGTTGCCACGCCCCACATCAGGTTCAGGTCCCGATCCAAGCGCAGTAAGCGGCTTGGCGCAGCCACGTCGAGCACCCACCACCCCCCGTCCGGCGCGGGAGCCACGTCCCCGACCTCTACCGCAATCCCCATTGCTATCCCCAAGCTCACCGCCCCTTCGCCCAGCAGAGAGAGCAGCCCGGAGTCCGCCCCAACAAGAACCCGCAAGGCCCCCGAGACCGAGCCCCCCGCAAGCCCCCCATCATGTTGAGCCGCCACGCAAATCGCCCCCGGCAACACGGCGAACTCGATCAAACCCCCGGGTTCATGCGGCACCCCCCCTGCCGAATGCATCCCGCGCAAGACGCGTGACGGTGCGCCCCCCAAACCCAGCTCGACCACAAACACGCCTCCGGCTGGTCCTGGCGCAAGGTCAACCCCCGCGCCGAGTACCCCGACGCGATTCGCAACACCAACACGATCCACATACATCAGGGCGTGCTTCCCAATCGGCCCATCCCCAATAGCCGACAGCGCAAATGTGCCGCCGTCCCCCATCGCCTCGATCCGCACCGGACTTCGCATCGGCACGCTGCGCTGCACAAAGAAGTCCTTGTCCATTCCAACGAGCTGGTCCCCGTCGCGATCAGCAACCCAAAGCGCAACTCCCGATTCACCGCCAATCACCACGGGCGCAAGCAATAGCGCATAACCGAAGGCGCCGATCCCTAACCCTATCGCCAGGCGGCGAGCAGGTCGAGTCACCGGCGCTGCCACCCGAAACCGATCCCGCCAGCGACGGAATCCTTGCGGCAGCAAAACCCACAGCACGGATAGCAACCCAAAACTAAAACGAACACGCTCGCGCCATGCGCTCGGTGCGGCCACCCGGGGATTCATAGAACTCTGCATGCAACGAGGACGCTCGGGGCGCGCGCTCGTTTCATACGACGTCCGGTATTCTTAGAACAGAGGCGGGCCTTCCAAGGCAAGCAGCTCCTCTTTCCGAGCCAACCCGCCGGAAAAACCGCCGAGCCCGTCCGTCGCGACAACGCGATGACAGGGCACAACCAAGGGAACTGGATTCTTCCCGTTCGCCGAGCCTACCGCGCGCGCGCCACCGGGGCTTCCCACACGACTCGCAAGCTCACCGTAGGTTACGGTCGAACCAAACGGGATCGCACGAAGAGCTCGCCACACGGTCAGCTCAAATTCTGTTCCGCGAAGATCGAGGGCAAGATCGAACTCCTGCCGCTCCCCATTCGCAAACTCGGCCAGTTGCAAGGCTGTTTCGCGAAGGTGCGCGCTCGCCTTGGGGTTGGTGTCGACGAGCTCCATGCCGTACCGCGCAAGGTAGCTATCCAGAGCAGACAACTCGCCCGTGGCACTCCAAGTGAGGAAACACAGCCCACTCTCCGTTGCGGCGATCAAGAAGCCGCCGAGCTCTGTATTGAAATGCCGAGAGACAACGCCCGTCAAGCGACGCCGCCCGGATTCCAAACGTACAAGATCAAGTAGATCAAAACACCCGTCACCGAGACGTACATCCAAATCGGAAACGCAAAGCGCGCCACGCCTATGTGCTTTTCACGCTCGTGCCTGCGCCCGCGAACCATCGCCAAGATCACTAGCGGCAAGTTCACCGCCGCCAACACAACATGCGTGATGAGCATCACAAAATAGGGCGGCTTCATCCAGCCCGGCCCTTCAAAGGGGCGATCTTCGGCGCCGGCAAAAAAGTGGAAGTAGACGTAGCCAACTAGGAACGCAGTGCTGAAGCCGAACGCCGTCTGCATCAGCTTGCCGTGCAACTTATGCTCTTCGCGTTTCATCGCGCGGAAACCAAGCACCAGGCAAACTGCCGACGCCATGTTGAAGCAGGCGTTTATGGTGGGAAGTAACGGGGGCATAGCGATTATTCTCTTGCGAGGGCGCGCAGCTTGCCGACGAGTAGCTCGGGGCCATCCTCGGACAACAAATCGTACGTGCCGCGCACTTGCCCTTCGCGGTCAATCGCGACGACACGCGACTCGAACGAGGCGTTCATGAAGTCGTTCATCTCTTCGTTCGTCACTCCGACTAAGGCGCTGCGATAGGCAGAGTGCAAGAGCATCGCCGTATTGGGTTCACTGCCAACCCAGAAAAACCAAAAGTCGGAGTTCGCGCCTGCGCTCTTGGACAAGACCGCCAGCTCTTCGGGTGTGTCGCCAAGGGGGTCTACGCTCAGCGAGACGATGCGGGTATCCGTTCCATCCAGGATCTCCTGCAGGCTGGCGACCCTCTGCATGAAGTCCCTGTTGGCCTGAAAAATCGAAGTTGAGACTGTCGATAAAGCCCAGACGCTGCCCTTGAGTTGTGCGGGCGAGGCCTCGTTCCCATGGGTGTCTGTGAACACCAACTCAGGTAGTGCCCCAAATAATTCGGACGATGTCACGGCCGCGTCTATCGATGATGTGCCGGCTCGAGAACACGCGCCGAGAAGCAGTGCGATACCACCGAGCTGTAGAAGCTTTGAAGTCGATAGAGGTTTCATACGCCGGTAATTTTGGGATCGATAAGCGCCGCGATAAACATCAACGGCAAGTAGATAAGGCTAGCGAATAACAGGGCTCGAGCACGCCTGTGATTTTCGCGTAGTGCAAACAGCAGCGAAAATGCAACGTACACCAGCCCCAAGATGACGGCAGCGCCAAGATAGATCAGCCCCGCCTCGCCGCGAAGCCCGGGGAACAGCGACACCGGAACTTGCACAAGCGAGTACAGCAAAGCGTGGCGGCCGGCGAGTCCTTCGGAGTTTGGCAGGCTGGGCAGCATGCGCATACCGGCCTTGGCATAGTCGGCGCGGAACAGCCAGGCAATCGCCATGAAGTGCGGGAACTGCCACACGAACATAAGCAGGAACAAGTGCCAAGCCCATGGGCCCGCAGTCCCTGCAATCGCGACGTAACCCAGCAGCGGAGGCATCGCGCCTGGGATTGCGCCGACGACGGTGTTTAGAGTCGAGTGACGCTTGAGCAGCGTATAGACCAGCGAGTAACCAACCAGGGTGCCGAGCAGAAGTAGCGCGGCCAACACGTTGTAGCGGAAGGCGAGCGCGAGAGTTCCCACGGCGCCAAGGGCCGCGCCCGCAATGATGGCGTCGCGCGTGCTAACGCGACCCGTGGGCAGCGGGCGCTCGCAAGTCCGGTCCATCAATCGATCGGTGTCGCGCTCGACCACTTGATTGAAGATGCTGGAGCCCGCTGCGACCATCAGGATGTAGAGCGCGGGTTCGACGGCGGCCGCCCAGCTGGTCCCGGGTGTGAGCGCGAGGACGCCCCCGACCCAAGCCGCGAAGAAAACAAACACCCCGATGCGCAGCTTGGTGAGCGTGACCCAGTCCGCCAAGAGGCTAGGAGTTGGCGCTCTTTCCGCGGTGGCCTCTTGAAGGAACTTCATCTAGCTCAGCTCGGCAGATGTGGAAAAGGTTGGGGCCGCTTCAAGCCTTCGACCCCAAAGCGAGCTGCCCGCAGCGGCGGATAAGAGCAACGCGCCAAATAAGACGTGCAGTGTTGTGATGATTACTACGGGAATCGCCGTGCGCTCCATACCCAACGTGGACAGCGAGCCCAGCCCAAGCATGAACTGCATACCGAAGCAAATGTGCAGCCAAAGTTCTTGGCGGCGCAGGATCTTGCGTACGGTCTCGTCCTCCGAATCCTCCCAGCCGGTGCGAACGGATTTGGCGAGGACCAGCACCGCGCCTACCACAACAATCGCGCCCATACCGTGAGCGATGAACGCGGCCATCGGGAAGATAGACTCGCCCGTGCTAGGCATCGTCGTGGCATGCCGTATCGAATGGCGAAACCACGCGCCGAGGAGGATCTGTCCGTAAATGATCGCGGTCGCTACCATGCCTACAGAGGTGATGCGCCGCGAAGCCTCGGCCGTTGTCCTTCCGCCGCTCTGATAGCTCGGCATCAGGAATAGCGTCGTACACCAAAGGATCGCAAAAACCGCTTGGCCGACAGCCCCGTGCAAGAAAGCCAGACCCTGGCTGTTTTCGAGGACGCGCGTGCCTCCGATAATACCCTGCGCGATGACTGCTAATAGTGCTCCGATGGCAACTAGGCGAGCCGAGATGCGGCGGTCTTTGGCAAACGTCGCAATCACCATTGCGATTAGCAGCAGCCCAACAAGTACGCCCATCATCCGGTGCGTGTGCTCGGCGAATGTCGGGATGTCACGGAACCACTTGGCGAAGGGAAACAGAGGCAAGAAGTGGCCTTCGGCGTCGATCCAGCCTGCCACGGCCATACCTGCACCGATCGTTGTGACCAGTCCGCCGAAGAGCAGCAGGACCATGGTCGCACCGAGTGCCCCCTTCGCAAGGCGAAAGGGGAGTGCGTGTGGAGCGATCGGTAAGGAGGGGGCGTCCGACATAAGGGCGACTATTTTGCCCACTTCGAGCCCAAGGTGGGAGGCTGTTAGCCGAAATCGGGAACTACAGTCGCGACTCGTTCGCCTTGCGCTCTCTAAGAATGCTCTGAGTCCACGCGAGCGCTCAAGCAAAGAGTCCATGAGGGCTCAATAAAGTCCAATAGCTCCCAAATAGATCCCAAATCAAAGCTCGTCCTGACTCGCTCATCCCATCTCGGTTCGGCATGTAAAAGGGCAGCGCCAAGAGCAGCGGCCAATGGCAGCGGCCCTTTGAAAAACCCAGCTCACTGAAGCCCTCACCAATCGGTCGGGAAAAGCGGATTTTGTCCGTTTTTGAAGAGAGCATCGCCCCGCGCTCCCCCGCAACCCTTTAATGGCCCCCCATGCAGAACTCCCCGCTTCTCGAAATGCACCATGCCCGCTCGGCGCGGATCGCCTCCACGCCAGCCGGCGATACCCTTCTCACCTATGGTGACGTACCCGGCGAATACGAAGCAGCCACCAAAGGCGCGCTACTCTTCGACGAGACGGCGCGAGGCCTGATCCACGTCACGGGCTCCGATGCCAAGGACTTCCTACACCGTCTTCTCACGAACCACGTGAAGAGTCTGCCCTCCGGCAACGAAGCTGCGCCAGGACTCGGCAACGCGAACTTGCTGCTAACCGGCAAGGGTAAGATCGCCGAGCAGTTCCACTTGGCCCAAGACGGCAAGGGCGGATACCTGCTCTCGACCGAGCCGGGGCGCGCCTTGCCCCTGATGACCGCGCTGGACATGTACCTGTTTGTCGACGACGTTCAACTTACGGATCAAAGCCAAACGCACGCCCCACTGTCGATTGTTGGGCCCGACGCGCAGGGGATTGTGGAGCAGTGCCTGGGCCTCGCGGTCCCCTCAGATGCCGCTCCGTACACGCCGCTCTTCGGTGCGCTCGCCGGCGAATCTGTTCGCGTCACGCCGATGTCGCGAGCCGGTTGCGACGGCTTCCTTTTGGAGAGCTCTCCCGCACAAGTCGCCGAACTTTGGGACGCGCTACTCGCAGCGGGAGCGAAGACTGGCGGCTTGGCGATCCACGATATCCTGCGCGTCGAGGCTTGCGTGGGCAAGTTCGGTGTAGATGTCGACGACTCCATCTATCCCCAGGAGGCGCGCCTCGAGCCCGCGTTCAGCCTGGACAAGGGCTGCTACATCGGGCAAGAGGTCGTGGCGAAAATCGACACGTACGGTGGACTCAATAAGCGACTGATGCTTCTGCGCGTAGACCACGATAACCCCGTCGCCGCGGGCACGCGACTCGAGCGCTTTGACGAAAAGCGCGACGCGTGGCGCGACCTGGGTGTCGTGACCAGTTGGGGCTATTCATTCGCGATCGATGGCGGCTGCGTGTTGGCCTATATCAAACGCCGCCACCAAGATGTGGGGACTGAATTCCGCTTAGGCGAGCTGCCCGATGGCGAAGACAACCGAGAGACCGCGCGCATCGTAGACCTTCCGCGGGAATAGGCCCGCGCCCCCTTCGCGTTGTGCCTTGGTAACTACAACTTAGATTCGGGCCGATCCGCCCTGCAGCTATGCCGCGAATATCGGATAAGTAGGATGTGAATACGAGCCTCCGTAGCGACCTGCACGCAATGGCAAGCAAACGCCAACTTCCCCTGCTTTAGCTGGTGGTCGGCTTGGCCGTGTTCTTGGCTGGGCCAACGCACGAGATTCTGCACAGTGATGCGCACGGCGAGGCCTTCCCGATGGCGCGCACCGCCCACGCGCGAGTTCCATGACTTCTTTACTTGGAGAGATCTAGCATCATCGGCCTGGCATCAGCCGTATTGGGAGTTTGGGCGTCGTTTACCTATGACCAACCATTGGGTCCACCCCCCGTTACAGCGGCGGCTCTGCTCCTACCAGTCGGAGCCGTGATGACGAGGCTGCGAAAGGCTTGACGGAAATGGCTGTGGCTGTTTCGCGCCACAGCTATTTTCTACTTCGCCTTTTGCGCGCGCTGCGCAGCCTGGTTTGCAGCCACTTTCTCGACCTTCGCCCACGAGTCTCGCAATGAGACCGCGCGGTTGAATACCAGCGCTCCTGCTGCGGAGTCCACGCTATCGACAGTGAAGTAGCCCGTGCGCTCGAACTGACAGGTGAAGCCCGACTCTGCGGTCATCAACGACGGCTCAACTTTCGCCCGTAGCGTCATCAGTGAGTCCGGGTTTAAGTTATCCAGCATGCTGCCACCCTTCTTGAACTTCATCGGGTTTGGCGTCTTGAACAAGTTGTCGTACAAGCGAACCTCAACGTCGCCGGCATGTTCTTTTGAGACCCAGTGCATGGTCGCCTTCACCTTGCGCTCGTCTTCCGTGTTGCCACCGCGCGACTCGGGATCGTACTCGCACAAAACGCGTGTAATCTCGCCGCTGTCCGCGTCCTTTTCTACGCCCGTACACGTCACGTAGTACCCGTAGCGCAGGCGCACTTCGCGGCCCGGTGCCATGCGGAAGAACTTCTTGGGTGGCTCTTCCATGAAATCCGCGCGTTCGATATACACCGTCCCTGTAAACGGAATGTCGCGTGTGCCCGCGGACTCATCCTCGTGGTTATTGATCGCCTGAACCATGTCGACACTACCCTCGGGCCAGTTCGTAATAACAAGCTCGAGTGGATCGAGTACGGCCAAGCGACGCGGTGCGTTCCTATTGAGGTCGCTGCGCAGCTCGTTCTCCAGCTTCACCAGCTCAACGGTGCTATTGGACTTCGCGACGCCGATCTCCTTGCAGAACGCGCGCACCGCTGCCGCCGTGTAGCCGCGGCGACGCAGGCCGCGCAGCGTGGGCAGGCGCGGGTCGTCCCAACCGGATACAACCCCTTTTTCGACCAAGGTCGTGATATGGCGTTTGCTCATCACGAAGAATGACAGGTTCAAGCGCGCGAACTCAATCTGCTGGGGATGGTGCACCCCGAGCTTGCTCAGGAACCAGTCGTACAATGGCCGGTGATTCTCGAACTCCAGGCTGCAGAGGGAGTGCGTGATGCCCTCCAGCGAATCCTCGAGACCATGGGCCCAGTCGTACATCGGGTAGATGCACCACTCGGAGCCGGTGCGGTGGTGATCTACGTGGCGGATGCGATAGATGATCGGGTCGCGCAGGTTGATGTTCGGCGAGGCCAGATCGATCTTCGCACGCAGCACATGGGCCCCGTCCTCGAACTCGCCCGCGCGCATACGGCGCAGCAAGTCCAAGCTCTCGGCCGCCGGGCGATCGCGCCACGGGCCGGGCTTGCCAACCACCGTTGTGTCGCCGCGTAGCTCGCGAATCTCATCGCTGGTGCAAGAGTCCACGTAGGCGTCCCCCTGCTCCACGAGCTGCTCGGCCAGCTCGTACAGTCGGCCGAAGTAATCCGACGCGAAGTACAGCCGGTCGCCCCAGTCGAAGCCCAGCCATGCGATGTCGTCCTTGATCGCGTCCACGTACTCCACGTCTTCCTTCACGGGGTTCGTGTCGTCGAAGCGCAGGTTGCAGAGCCCGCCGCGTTCGGCCGCGATCTCAAAGTTGATGCAAATGGCCTTGGCGTGGCCGATGTGAAGATAGCCGTTTGGCTCCGGGGGAAAACGCGTGTGTACGTTCCCGCCGTTCTTCCCCGCCTTCATGTCCTCATCCACGATCGTGCGGATGAAGTCCCGGGGCGCGTCGGATTGGCCTTCGCTTCCGGAGTTGGAGGCGGGCTTCGTGGTGTGCTCCGGTGTGTTGGGATTGGACATGGGACTTGGTGAGTTCCGGGGGTGTAGAAAACGAGAGGAAGATGTTACCGAGCCCGGCCTAGAGAAGTCTCGCAAGTCGTCCGGAACTCGCGAGTCTAGCGATGCTCTTTGGAGGGTCGGCGCTCTGGCGCTGGGGCCTCGCCCGAACGGAAGACACGGAGCCAGTCCGAGAGTGCAGTGTTTGCCCTAGAGCTTGGGACCTGCTGAGCGCGGATGACTCCTGCGGGATCGATAAAGATGAACCAAGCCCGATCCGACCCCGTCGAATCTTCCGCCTCCCATCCGGCCTCGCCTGGCCCGGAGTGAAGATGCACCTCAAGCGGGCGCGTGTACGTCTTGATGAGCCGGGGCATGTGCTCCATCTCCATGGCCTCCTCCGCCTCTTCTGACAATCTCCCTCCAGCGACCTCCTCTGCGCGGAAGAGAATCTCATCAAAGGAGACCTCTGCCTCACGCGTCGCGTCCTCAAGGAGGAGGGAGATCGCGAGCGCCTCCATCTTGTCTTGGAGATCCTTGCCAGCACCAGTCGGGAGGAGCAGGTGCAGAGGGATGCGAGAGTTGAGCATGCTCAAGAGCTCGCTCGCCTTCGATACATATCTCTTTGTTCTGAACTCAAGCCGCTTCCATGCGGCGTCGGCATCCTCTTCGTTTTGCTCGGGCAGCGGCACCCAGACGGCAAACGTTCCGGTCGAAGAGCGCGGAATACCCTCGACTGGAACGCCAGCGAGCTCTCTGAAGTTTGGAACCTCAGACTCTTCTAGATCGAGAGCATGAGGTAAGCGACCGAGGAGATCTGCGGATCGCGCACGGTCAAGGCGTTGCAGGCTTGCGCCCGATATCCGGACTGCGCCGCGACTGGTGGCGAAGCCGACGAAGCCCTCGATGGCCGAACCATCTGGTGATCGATAGCTGCCCTTGTACTCGCCTTCAATGAAACAGAGCACGAGTGACCCGTCGACTAAGAGCTCAACTTCGAAAGATGCCAAAGGGCTCTCGAAGGAGTGGGTGCCGCCTGCGCGCAGGCCGAGATGTCCTGCGCGCTCGAAGCGACCGCCGAGAGACCAGTGGATATCTTCGATTCCATCGAACTCCTCCTTCCTGCCGATGGCGTAGTTGTAGTCGCCAGCCGAGAAGCCAAAGCTCACCTTGCGATCGAAGCGCTCATGGCCAAGAACGATCGCGCCGTTGACGTAGGCGGTAGTGATGTTCACATCGGCCCGTAAGCGGTAGCGGCCCTCTTGCATCCAAGCGTTTGCAAAGCAAAAAGCGTCACGTCGATGTGAAGAGCGGTCGAGCCCCCCCGTGCCTTCTCTAGGTTTCTCGCGGCCAACATGGAGATCTCCTCGGAGCTCCTCGTAGTACCAGAGGCCAGGGACGCGGCGCTCTTCATAGCCGACGAGATCGTCCTCTTCCCACTCGACGCTGCCCGCTAGCCATTCAGGCTCGGAGAAGGGGACGAAGAGCGGAAGGCCTTCAGCTGGAGCTTCGACTCCAGGGGGTGGACCGAGGAGGGTGGCGCCGAGGCGCTCTGCGATCAAGTCGTGGTCTGCGCGCAGAGCGCGCCTCACTAAGGGGCGACCGGCGCGCTCCTCTGTGTCGACGAGGAGCGAGGAGGCCTCGAGCAGCTTCGCCGTTTGGGGGATTTTATTGAGGAATGGCGCTAAGCCTGTGGCCTCGTCATAGCGGCGATTGAGAAGCCAAGACTCCTCTTCGCTCCCCATTCCCTCGAGCACCTCCATCAAGCGTCGATCGCGATCGGGCGTCCTTGGATCAACGACCATGGACCAGAGGAAGGCCGCGACCGCGTCCTTGTCTTGCCCGAGGTCGGCGAGCAGGTGTCCCGCGTCACGAGCATGGTGCTGACCGAAGAGCGGCTCTGCTCTGCCGAGCGTCCAAGGCCACGTCTCGCGGTCATAGACTAAAGGGGAGGCAGAGCCGCCGCCGTTATCGGAGGTGTGGCGCGTCTCAATCCATGGAGCGGGGAGCTTCTCGGGAGGGTCGCTCCACCAATCGTTGAGGTTCTGGTTCCACTCTTCCTGGAAGTCCTCGAAGCTCGCAGGGCGTCCGTCTTCTCCGTCGATAAAGCAAGTGCTGAACCAGTCAAGAGGGCCGTGGGGTTTGGCAGAGCCGAGCATCCACTCTTCAAGCTTGGGCTCAAAGACTCGTTTGTCACGGATCTCCCATGTCGTGAGGAACACCCACATCGCGTAGCCAAAGGTGTAGTTGTCGCGGTAGCGCTCGTTCTCGCCGTTGAGGATGTCCCTGAGCTTTCCCTCGCCCAAGTATCCGCGCACGAGCACGTCGTGCATCGAGCCTCCTGTGGCGAAGCCCTCAACGAACTCCGTATCTCCCGACCAGCCGTAGGCCGCGCCCGTCCACGATGCCCTCCCCTCTAATGCCCAGCCAGGCATCCCGCGGTAGATCGCTCCGTCAAAGCGGTGCGTCAGCTCGTGGGTGAGAGTGCGGCCGACGCCCTCGATGTTGCCCATCGCGAAACGAATGACCGTCGTGTCTCCACCCTGGAATCCACCAGCCCACCACTTCGTGCCGCCCTCCGCTTCGAGGCCTTGAATGTCAGGAACGATGCGCACGAGGCCCTGCCTGCCTTCAAAGGGGTCTTGGCCGAACCAGTCCACGAGGCGCGCATGATGCAGCTCGACGGTGTCTGTGATCCCAAGGAGGGTCTCGTAGCCGCAGGAGGTCTCGATCCGATACTTACCCGTGGGGGAGATCGCGACAGCTGGGAAACCAAACTCCGTGTAGGTGTCCTCGAACTCAGCCTGTTCGGCAGGAGTCATCACCTCGAGCTCCTCGAGTGTGTAGGGCTCGCGCTTATCGCGCAGTCTATTGCGAGCGTTAGCGACGGTCTCTTCGCCTAACGCGCCCGCGCGGTCCATCGAGAAGGGAGCTTCTGATCGCAGGCCCTTAGTGTTTGCTTGCGCGTTCAGGCCGACGAGGATGCGGCCGGCGCGGATAGCGTCCTCATAGTCACCTTTTGAGAGCGCGCTCCTCGCGAGCTTGGAGAGGGCGTCGACGACATGCTTCGCGAGCTCTGCCTCAGCATCGACAAAGGCGCGCCTGCCACGCTCGATGGAGTCGCCAAAGGTCTCTTGAAGAGCAGGTGAGCCAGAGAGGAGAGCGCTTGCTGTCTCAGCTGCCCACTCAACGATAAGGAGTTGACCGAAGCCTCGCTTGGCTGCGCGGCGCTCGTTTTTGCGCAGGCGTTCAAGCTCAGTGAGTGCGGCGACTCGCTGTTGGAAGAGCGCGCGTGCGGGAGCTGCCAGCGCTCCGAGCTCTTGATTGAGTGAATCCGATAGGCGTCCGCGCCCCTTCGAGTCCATCGCTTGGTCCAAGCTCCTTAGAGCCCAGAGCGTGGAGGTGGCGCTGTCCTTCTCCTGTTCGATGAGGAGCTCAAGAAGCTCGCTCTCAATCTCTGTGCTGGGCTTCCAACGCAGGGCCTCTAAGAGGTGAACGCGTGCTTCGGCGCTATCGCCGCGCTCGATCGCGCGCTCGGCGGCGTTGCGCGCGCGCTTCCAGATCGGTTCACGCTCAATCAGCTCCTCATCGTCCTGTCCGAAGGCGAGGGCGCTCCCCATGAGAGGGATCAAGATCAAGTAGCGAAGGTTCATAGCTTGAAGGGGGCGCAAGGGCTTGAAGGGGGCGAAAGGCACCCATCGCTATTCTAGCTGCCGATTCATTTAGAGATCGCCAGGACAGGCCGGTGATCTATCGCAAAATGAGCATGCTGAGGATAAGCCATCCAAAGGGCCCCACCAAGTCCCTGGGCATCTCCACTTCGATGCGGACGCGCTCTTGCGGCGCCCGTACGACAAGTGCACTGACCTCACCCCCGCGGTTTTCGATGCTGAACGTGCCGATCTGGACGGGCTCCACGATGCGGCGCTCGAACAAACTCGTCACGGCGCAGGAGGCCCATTAGCTCGAAAACGGCTCCCAAAGGGCGGTCTGTTCTACTTGAACGGTCAAGAATGAGACTCGAGAGGCATTTGCCCCAAGCTCGAATGCTTGTTCGACAAGCTACCCTTCTGAAATGTCCCTCCTCGGGCTACCCTTACTAGACTGAAGCAAATCGCGAGCCATAGAGAGCCACTAAAGGAGTATCAAAAGAATGAACATGAGTTCCAAAATTCTAAACGCAGCCTTAATCGCAATCTTCGCCCTCTTTCCTCAGGGAGAGGCGCTCGCTCAGCAGCCTGAAGCCTACTGCGCTCTGCGAGATCCCGACCGGGAGTTGAGGCTCCTCGTTCCCGACTATATCGCGCGGACAAGTTGGGTGAGAACTATCGCCAAATCCCATCGTAAGGAGATCGAGGAAAAGGTGCCCTTCGACATTCACTTCGATGAACTGGGCAAGCACACGGTCTATAAAGTGACGAGCGAGAAAGGGACGCGTCTCATTCACGTTCGCTCAGAGGCATTCCATTGGGGCTTAGTTCGTATCGCATGGGCGATGAATAGCGACCTAGAAATTTTGGACTACAGCTTTCAGCGATGTCGAGCTCGTGGGGCAGTAAAAGACGAGTTGACCTCGAAAGAGGTGAAGGCATTCCTTACGAATAAAACTGCGAAGGAGCTCAAAGCCCTGCTCACGGAAAATGGGATGGACCTCCGTGAGGGAAGTTCGAAAGTCTCGGCAGATGCGAGAGGTCTCTTTCTAGTGATGGTTCAGAGTGCGATCAAAACAATGGTGGTGACGGATGTCGGCTGGCGAAAAGAGGTGAGGAACGAGAAGGCTCAGGAACTCGCTACTTTGCACTTCGGGGTGGAAGCTTCGCTTGGGCCTGAGTTGTCTCCTTACACACAAGATGTTGAGAGCGCGCTGAGCAAGGCAGGCTTGGAGGAGGCTGTGGCTTTCGATCGAACGGAGCTGCTTCGCTGGAGAGTGCGACTAGCCGATAACAGCGCATCCGCTGGAGTCTATTCCACGCCGTGGAGCCTGGGGGGCCAGGAGGCCAGACTGTTCTGGGTGCTTGACGCTGAGTCACGTATCCTCGATGTCGTTGACTCAGGGCGGATGCTCAACGCAGAGATGGCGGCAAGTATGAGTACTCTGATCGGTCGTACATTCAAAGGCGATGAGAGCTGCAGCCACGCAAGTGAGTTGTCGGCGCTCGAACTCTCAATCCTAAACGCCTCCGACTGAGCGCGACTGGGCACGACGATGAAGATCACCTCACATATTGGAGCGCTCTTAGCGACCTCCACGATTCTAGGGGTCACTCTTATTGCAGGCGTATACACCGCCTTCAATGAGCTTCAAGATGTGAATGAGGGCACGTTCGCCTTGGAACTCCGGCAGAGAGACATCGCAAGTCTAGAAGACAATCTGCAGTTCTTTGTCCTCATCACAGATCTAGGGCAAAGCAGCTATTTGGAGAATAGCGCCGACGAGCTGCAAGGTCGAATCGAAGGTCACATCGATCGGATAGGCGCGACGTCTAACGACGTGATCGCTGCTCAGTTGGCCAAGGTAACTGAATGCACAGAGGCGATCCTGGACTCCGTGCGCCGCATCGGCATCTTGGAGCGCGCTAAAGATCCAGTTTCAAATGGGACGGCGATCGCGAAGATCGAACAGGAGAACGATGAAGAGGTCAATCGGCTCATGGAAGGGTTCGAAATGATCAAGACCGAGGTGAATGGGGATCACGCTCGATACGCTAAGAGGGCGGAACTCCTTCGTTCTCAGTTCATGGCGCTCCTCGTCTCGGCCGGGTTTCTCTACCTCTTTTTGACCACGCTGCTGTGGCGGTGGACTGCAAAGACCGTGATCGATCCCGTGATGGAGCTGACGAGAGAAGCTGAGAAGGCGGAAAGCGGAGACCGGGAGATCGAACCGCTCTCCGATGGCCCCGATGAAGTGAAGGTCTTAGGACGGGCGATCTCTGGATTAGTTCACTCTCTAGGGCAGCATCAAGAGACCCTTAGGGAGACGGTCCAGATTCGCACCCAAGAGCTCGTTCTCGCAAACGAGGACCTCTTAGAGGAAATTGTGCAGAGGGAGCGCGCTGAAGATGCACTTCTTTCGAGTTTGGAGAAGAAGCGACACGATCACAAGATGGAGGCGCTAGGACGGCTCGCCGGTGGCGTCGCTCATGACTTCAACAACCTCTTGACAGCGATCATTGGGTACTCGGATCTGAGCATCACTCGGATGGATGAGGATAATCCGGAAATAGAGAGCTTGAAGGAAATCCGGCTCGCCGGAGAGCGCGCCTCTGTACTCACCCGTCAACTGCTGCTCCTTGGGCGAAAGCAGATCCTCGACCAAGTGTATTTGTCCCTCGGCGACGTAGCCATCGGTATGCAGAAAATCCTGCAGTCCATACTCGGCGAGAATGTATCTCTCGTGATGGAGATTGAACCAGACCTCCCATCCATCCGTGCAGATCGGGGCCAGCTCGAGCAGGTGTTGATGAACTTGGTAGTGAACGCTCGCGACGCGATCGTGGGTGACGGGACGATCAAGGTGAAGATCGGCACGGGCGACCAAGAGGTAGATGGCGCAAAGCAAGTTCACCTCTACGTGGAGGATGACGGGCAGGGCATGGATCAGGAGACGCAGGCCAGGATATTTGAGCCTTACTTCTCAACGAAGCCGCTTGAGAAGGGCACTGGCCTCGGCCTCTCCATCGTCTATGGAATCGTTCAACAGAACGGGGGTCAGGTTGAGGTGGTCTCTCATCCGGGTAAAGGGACCACGATGCGCTTGCTCTTCACCGCTTCTGATGTGACCACGACCAACATGCCGTCCACGAATGGGGAGAGGATTCCGGCCGGGAACCAGAAGAAGATTCTCCTCGTCGAAGACGAAGATGCGGTCCGTGGCTTAGCGGCCACCGCCTTGGAGCATGCAGGTTGTGAGGTATTTCAAGCATCGGATGGCGTCGAAGCCGTAGCGCTCTTTAAAGCTCACTTCGGTGACTTCGACCTAGTCGTGACGGATGTCGTGATGCCTCGGATGGGCGGGAGAGAGCTTGTCCACCATATCCATGAAGAGAAGCCCTATCTGAAGGTCCTCTATATCTCAGGGCACATCGCAGACGACGAGGTGCATAATGAGATCAGCAAGAACGGCGTCCCTTTTCTCTCCAAGCCATTCAAAACCTCAGAGTTGCTCAGCAGTGTCCTCAAGGTCATT